>TARA_B100001093_G_scaffold90639_1_pt1 | contig 26673 bp, 32 predicted proteins | sample TARA_B100001093 | Tara Oceans TARA_B100001093 (sample SAMEA2623116) | marine metagenome | biome: marine biome (ENVO:00000447); feature: surface water layer (ENVO:00002042); material: "saline water (ENVO:00002010), including plankton (ENVO:xxxxxxxx)" | depth 5 m | reverse complement strand
GCCGCCACTACACCAGGGGATTGTTTTTTCACTACATACGAAGCATGTAGAATTGCGGTAAAATATATGACACCAATCATTGTCTTAACTGATGGTTACTTAGCGAATGGTTCAGAGCCATGGATGATACCAAATTCAAAAGATTTAAATGATTTTGACGTATGTTTTGAGAAAGAGAATGTATCTGATGTGAAGCATCAGCCATACAAACGAAATAAAGATACTCTAGCTCGAAATTGGGCAATTCCAGGAACAAAAGGACTTGAACATAGGTTGGGTGGAATTGAAAAAGAAGATGTTAGTGGAAATGTAAGTTATGATTCTGATAATCATGAACTCATGACTTTGACTAGAGCTCAAAAAGTAGCCAATATAGCCAATGAGATCCCTCCAACTGAAATCTTTGGAGAGAAAAAAGGAGATATATTAATATTGAGTTGGGGTAGTACTCATGGATCATGTAAAGTCGCAACTGAAAAACTTCTCAAAGAGAAATATAAAGTTGGTCATGTTTCATTAAAATGGATTAACCCATTTCCTAGTGATTTAGGCAAGATTTTATTAAACTATGAAAAAGTTATAATTCCAGAGATAAATAATGGTCAACTTCGTTATTTTATAAGAGCTGAATATCTTATTGATGCAATAGGATTAAATGAAATAAAAGGAAAGCCAATTGGAGCATCTACAATTATGAATAAATGTAAGGAAATTATAGATGGCTGATAAACCTTCACTTAAAAAATCAGATTTTCAGTCTGATCAGGCCATAAGATGGTGTCCAGGTTGTGGTGATTATGCTATTCTTGCACAAACACAGAAAATTTTTCCTGATATCACTGAAAAAAAAGAAGATACTGTATTTATTTCAGGTATTGGTTGTTCAAGTAGATTTCCATATTACATGAATACTTATGGCTTTCATACAATTCATGGAAGAGCTCCTACTGTTGCAAGCGGTCTTAAGCTAGCTAACCCAGAATTATCTGTTTGGATGGTTACTGGAGACGGAGATGGATTTTCAATCGGAGGAAATCACCTAATTCACTTACTGAGAAGAAACTTCAATATAAACATTATGCTTTTTAATAATAGAATTTACGGATTAACAAAAGGTCAATATTCCCCAACGTCAGAGCAGGGAAAAGTGACTTATTCAACTCCAATGGGTTCATTAGATTATCCTTTTAAGCCAACACAATTAGCCTTAGGTGCACAAGGTTCTTTTGTAGCAAAAACTATTGATAAAGAATTAAAACATTTGCAAAGTATGATTCGCAGAGCTAATGACCATAATGGTACTTCTTTTATTGAAATATATCAAAATTGTAATATTTTTAATGATGGAGCTTTCAGTAATTTAACTGATAGGGATACAAAAGCTGATAAAATACTTTATTTAGAAAATGGTGAACCAATGATTTTTGGTAATGAAAAAGACAAAGGAATCATACTTGAGGGCGCAAAACCTAAGGTGGTTGAAATCGGCAAGAATTATTCAATCGAAGATATCTTAATTCATGATGAAACAGATTCCTTGTTAGCAAATATGCTATCAGATTTTACTGCCAACCCCGAATTTCCAGAACCAATAGGTGTTTTGTATTGCAGTGAAAGACCAACATATGATGATTTGATGTCAGAGCAAATGCTTAATGCTAAAGAGCATTCATCACAAAATTTGGATGATATGTTAAATGCAGGTGATACGTGGGAAGTAAAGTAACGAGTTTTAGGTTAGAGAGCGATAGTATTGGAGAAATTACTGTGCCTAAAAATGCATATTATGGCGCTCAAACTCAAAGAGCTATCCAAAATTTTCAAATAGGATGGCCCATGGAGTTTAGTTTAATCTTACCTTATGTCATTATAAAGAAGTGCGCTGCACGAACAAATTATGCGCAAAAAAATATTTCAAAGAAATTATCCAATGCAATTATACAAGCATGCGACCACATTATCGATAATCCTGAGTATTACATAAATGAATTTCCAGTACCAGTATTTCAAACAGGTAGTGGTACTCAAACAAATATGAATGTAAATGAAGTTGTTGCAAATAAGGCTAATGAGATTTTAGGAGCAAAGCTAGGAACTTATAAGTTTGTACATCCAAATGACCATGTTAATATGTCTCAGTCAACTAATGATACATTTCCAACTGCTATCTTAGTTGGAAGCGCAATTTCAGCAGAAGACAATTTGCTTCCTGCTCTCGAAATGCTTGAAAAAGCTTTGTTGAAGAAATCAAAAGAATTCCACAAAATTATTAAAGTAGGTCGTACACATCTTCAGGATGCAACTCCTATTAGATTAGGTCAAGAATTTTCAGGGTATCAATCAATGATAAAGCACGACATTGTAAGAGTTAAAAGTGCAATGAAAGAATGTTTAGATTTACCTATTGGTGGAACGGCTGTTGGAACTGGCATTAACACTTTAAAAGGATTTGATGAATTAATGTGTTCGTTTATATCAGAAGAAACTGGTATTTCATTTAATGTATGCAAAAATAAGTTTGAACTTCTTTCTTCACAGAATGCTATTTCAAATTTATCTTCTCAAATTCGTATTTGTGCTGGTTCATTAAATAAAATTGCTAATGATATTCGTTGGTTAGCTTGTGGTCCGATGGCGGGAATTGGAGAACTAATTCTCCCATCCAATGAACCTGGTAGCTCAATTATGCCTGGTAAAGTGAATCCTACGCAATGTGAAGCAGTTAATATGGTTTTCGCACAGATTTTAGGAAATGATACAACCGTCAATTATTCAGGAGCAAACGGAAATTTTGAATTAAATACTTATCGACCAATTATTGCATCATCAATTCATGAGTCAATATCACTTTTAGCTGAAGTTTCAGAGTCTTTTTCATTGAATGCATTGGAGGGATTAAAAGCGAATGAGAAAAAAATTAAAGCTAATTTAGATAAGTCTTTAATGTTGGTAACAGCTCTTGCTCCAAAAATAGGATATGAAAAATCATCTGAAATTGCAAAAAAGGCTTTAAAAGAAAATATTTCTTTAAAAGATAGTGCAACAGCTTTAGGGTATTTATCGGATCAAGAGTTTGATAATATTGTAAAACCAGAATTAATGGTTTCTCCCAAAAAAGTATGATCAAAACCTTCTTTTCATCACTTAGAATTATTTTATATTTATTTATTCTAGTCATAGTATATGTTTTTTATTTATCTAGAGATTTACCATCATTAGAGAGACTTGAAACCTTTGATCCTGCAATGTTATCTACTCTTTACGATAGGAATGGTGAGGTTATTGGAGAGTTCTATATCCAAAAAAGAGTTTTTGTTGATATCGAAGATATGCCAAATCATTTAATAGAAGCGGCCATAGCTTCAGAAGATAAAAGATTTTATTCACATTGGGGCGTTGATTCTCAAAGTTTTTTTAGAGCTGTAGTTGTAAATATTTCTTCCATGAGTTTTAGACAGGGCTTTAGCACTTTATCTCAACAATTAGCAAGAAACCTATACAAGGAAGTAGGATTTAGGGATAGCATTACCAGGAAATTAAAAGAAATGATAACTGCTGTTCAAATTGAAAGAACTTATACAAAGGATGAAATATTAGAAATGTATTTAAATACGGTTCACTTTGGGCATGGGACATATGGAGCAGAGTCTGCTGCAAAAAGATTTTTTAATAAAACCACATCTGAATTATCAATTGGAGAATCTGCAATGCTAATAGGTTTGCTCCCATCACCTGCTAACTACTCCCCACTTCGAAATCTTAATAAAGCTATCGGAAGAAGATCTATTGTTTTAAAGTTAATGTACAACCAAGATTATATTAATTATCAGGAGTATATGGAGCATAATAGCATTATTCCTGATAACATTTTTTACGAAATACCAAAAGGTAAAGCGCCATATTTTGCAGAGCATGTAAGGCGAATTTTAGAAAAGCAGGATGAACAACTTGGTATAGATATTTACCAAGATGGTTTAAAAATTTATACTACGCTAGATTATCGACTGCAAAAAATTGCTGAAGAATCTGTAATGCAAACCTTGAAAAAAAATCAAGACGAATTCAATAAACAGTTATTTGCGGATAAAGACAAATTTTCAAGATTAGGCTATTTGTCTATTTTCCCAGCTGATTCAGTTAAGATGATGTTAAATGGTCAAATGGAATTATATGAAGAGCTGAGAAAAGATTTATTGGTTCAATGTTCTTTTATTGCTTTAGATACGAAAACTGGTGAGATACTTGCAATGATTGGAGGAAGGTCTGACTACTTAGATGAATTCAATAGATCTACTCAGGCCTTGAGACAGCCAGGATCAGTGTTTAAGCCCTATATTTATACTGCTGCTATCGATAATAACTATCCAGTAACAACTCAATTACTAAATCAACCTGTTGCCTTATATAGAAATAATTCTAAAGGAGAGCGAGAAAAATGGTCTCCGAATAATTATGATTATAGCACAGGAGGTTTAACAACTTTAAGAGAGGGATTACAAAGATCTTTAAATTTAATTTCTGTAAGAATGGTTCAAGAGCTAGTGCCACCAAGACAAGTAAAGGATATTGCTCAAAGAATGCAAATATCTACACCTATAAGAGCTGTTGATTCGATTGCATTAGGAACTTCAGAGGTAAAGCCAATTGAAATAGTCGCGTCATATGCCACATTTGCTAACAAAGGAATTTATTCTAATCCAATAGCCATTACTCGCATAGAAGATAAGTATGGTAGAATAATTAAAGAGTATTCAATTGATCAAAAAGAAGTTTTAAGTCCTGAAACTGCATATATGGTTACTAACTTATTGCAATCTGTAATTGATAAGGGGACAGGTGGTAGTATTAGATGGAGACATAAATTTAGACATCCAGCTGGTGGTAAAACTGGTACAACTCAAAACACAAGCGATGCGTGGTTCGTTGGATTTACTCCGAATATAACAGCAGGAGTTTGGTATGGGATTGATCAGTATTCAACAAGCCTTGGAAAGGGTCAATATGGAGGTGTTGCAGCATTACCAGCTTGGGCTAAATTTATGAAAAAAGCTCACCAAGAATTAAATATTCCAAAAGATAATTTTGAAATGCCTTCAGGGGTAGTAGAGATAGAGATTGATGCAGATACAAAACAATTACCCACTAATAGAACTAAAAATTTAGAAAAAGAATATTTTTTAAGATCTAATGCTCCGCAATAAATTTAATTTTTCTTATTAGATTGTCTTAAAATAATTACACCACTGATAAACAGTACAATATTTGGTAGCCAAGAACCTAATCCTGGATTAATAAGATTTCTATCGGCTAATTGCTCCCCCCATATTAATAAAATATAGTATATCAAGAAGAACGCAATGCTTAATCCAGATGCGATAGTCATTCCTCCATTTCTTACAAGCATTCCTAGAGGAGCACCAACCAATGTAAATAGTATGCATGCTAGGGCAAGAGTAAATTTTTTATGAATTTCTACCTTAAATTTATTGTTCGTTTTATTATAATTATTAATTAAAGTAAATTCATTTTCGAACTGCCTAGCATTGTTATTGAGAGAAGCTATGTACTCTTTTTGTTCATAATCTGAAATTGTAATTTCATTATTATAATCTTTTTTCTCTTTAACTGCATTTATTTTATTTTTTTTAAGTTTTTCAATTTCTTTAATAATTTCTTCAAATGAATTAGCGTTTAGGTTTATAATTCCAATTTCTTTTTTTACGATTTCTATTCGATTATAGATTTGATTTATAAATAATTTATTTTTATTAATTTCTCTTATCATTTGTGGGACTCTCATTTCACGATCTGTACGATTTGATTCGTTAGTACGATTTAACATCAAGTCATCCATTGAAATCATAATTTGATGAGTTGCAAATTTAATTTTTCTATAATGGTCGTAGTCCGATAAATCAATCTCATGAATTTCACCGTCTTTTAAATCAATTGTAATTATATTTCCGTTAGAAGACAAAGAACCTTGATCTGCATAAATCGTAGTTTGTTCTGATTGCTGATTTTTACTAAAAATTTTAACATCTTTAAATTTTGAACCTTCTATTTCTTGAACAATCATTGTGTATTGAGGAATCATATCAATGAAGTATCCTGGTTCAATAGATAATTCTGGCTTTTTTTGGTAAATATCTTTGGCTAATAAACGAGCATTATAATTCATCTCAGGTAAAATAAAGTTATTAAAAAGACATAATAGAATAGCTACAAATGCACCAAACCATAAAGCTGGTTTTATGATGTTAAATAGATTCACTCCTGCAGATTTTAAAGCAGTAATTTCATTTTGCTGGGCCATTCTTCCAAAAGTCATGACACTCGAAATTAATAAAGACATTGGAACAGATAGTGCAATAATCCATGCTAGGTTAAGATACAGATATTCAAAAATTGTAAAAACATCGAGACCTTTTCCTAAAAAACGGTCAACTGCTCGTATGAGAAATTGTAAAAATAAAACAATAGTGATTACAGCTACGGATAGTAAAAATGGAACAAGTGATTGTTTAAAAAGATATTTATTTAATGTGTTCATATGAATTTTTAAAATTTAACTCTACTTGTGTTAAAACCTAAACTATAATAAGTTTCCATGCTTAAATTGATTAAGCCTTATGGTGACTGTAGCTCAGTTGGTAGAGCCATCGGTTGTGGTCCGATTGGTCGTCGGTTCGAGTCCGATCAGTCACCCAATAAATTTTCGGGGCGTAGCGTAGTCCGGTTAGCGCACCTCGTTTGGGACGAGGGGGTCGCAGGTTCAAATCCTGCCGCCCCGACAAATTCAAAATATTCTTAAATTGTATTGTGACATTTTTAAAAAAGACAATTATCGATAATCAAAAAATAGAGCTTTACAAATTCAATGGAGAAAGTTTTGTTGACCTCCCTGAGAACTATCAAAATGAAGATATTATAAAAGTATGTTTCTTAGACCTTGAAACAACAGGAACCAATAAAGAGACATGTAAAATAATTGAATTTGCAGGGAAAATGACTGCAATTGACAAAAATAACGGAGAATTAATTGGTATCATTGATCAATATCAGTCATTTAATGACCCTGAAGAATCTATTACGCCACAAATTACCAGAATAACAGGCATCACTAATGAAGATGTGAAAGGACATTCTTTGGATTGGGAGCTTATTTCACAAATGATAGATAAAGCTGATATAATTGTAGCTCATAATGCTAGTTTTGACCGTGCTTTTATGGATAGATATTTGCCACTTTCAAAAGATAAGGTATGGGGCTGTTCACTGAACGATATTAATTGGGTAAAAAGAGGTTTTAATGCTAGAGGACAAGAGATTTTATGTATTTGGCATGGTTTTTACTATGAATCCCATAGGGCAATGTATGATGTTGACGCTCTTATTCATTTAGTAACATATGAGGTTGAAGGACAAAATAAAGCATCTTTAGAGCTGATATCAAACTCAACTAAGCCAGTTTATAAAATTGCCGCAGTTAATAGTCCATTTGAGACTAAAGATTTTTTGAAAGCTAGAAAATATCGGTGGAACCCAGAACAAAGATATTGGTGGAAAAATATCCTTTTAGAAGATTTAGAGACTGAAAAAGAGTGGATGGCTGATACTATTTATAATGGTATTTTTCAAGGAAAAGTAGAAGAAATTTCAGTCATAGATAAATACAAAACATAAAAATGTATAGATTATATTTTTATACATTTAACCAAAGTTAAAATACTATGAAACATTTAGAACATTCTAAGTGGACTGCTGTTAAAAAAATCAAAAATTGGCGTCATTACGAAGTCCTCAATATCAATAAAAAGGAACAAAAAGTAGAAATGTTTTCAGTGTGTGCAAAAAAAAATAGAATTGAAGTATCTTTTAATGATTTGAAAGATGATTCCAAGTGGTTAAGTGGATGGATTGAAATTGTTGAAAAAAATTCTTAATTTTTTAGGTGACTTCATATCTTAAATTTTTTTTACTGCCTTTTTATCTTTTTTTAATAGCAACATCTCTAATTATTGATAGCTTTTTTGGCCTTTCAATAGCATTTTTAGTGATTTCATCAATTGTTATTGGCGAATTATTCCTTGGGGATGATATTTCTACCCCACATTATCGATTTCCGTTTCTTTTAGATTTCTCGCTTTTTATAAACGTGCCACTGTTTTTAATTCTACTTTATTTATATCTTGATAAAATATCTTCTTCATTTGAATGGTATTATTTATTGTATATTCCAATCATAGGACTATTCATGGCGCTCAGTTTGATAAATATTGGGCATGAACTTGTACATAGACATTCAAAGAAATTCGATTGTGAAGTTGGTAATTGGGCTTTAGCTACTGCATGGAATCCCGCTTTTGCTATTGAGCATGTTTATGGACACCACAAGAATATTGGTATTGCTGATGTAGATCCTGTAACAGCGCAATTTGGAGAAAACCCAATAACTTTTGCTGTGAAAGCTTTTTTAAAAGAGCATGTACATGCATGGGGTATAGAAAGCAGACAATTAAATCGAAGAAAACAAAATATCTTATCTTTTCATAACAGAATTTTAAATGGCTACTTAAGAACAATTATTATGTTTGCATTGATCAGCTATTTGTTTAGCTGGCAAGCAATGATGATCTATATTTGTTTAGGGATTGTAGCAAACTATATTTTTCAATTAACAAATTTCATTGAGCATTATGGCTTAGTTCGAATAAAAGGCAGGCCTGTGCAATATCATCATTCATGGAATTCAAACAATAGAATGACAAGTTATTTAACCTATAATTTAACCAGGCATTCTGATCATCACGTTCATGCGCACAAAGAATTTTGGGAATTAAATCCATGTGATAATTCCGGAGTTGTCTTGCCGTCTGGATACTTAACCTATATTCTATTATTTACTTTTTTACCCTTATATGCTAAGTCTAAAATGGCACCGAGGTTAAAGAATTGGCATCAGAATTATGCTTCTAAAGACGAAAAAAAGCTAACTATTAGTTATCTTGCTTTTTCAAGTTAGGCTATAGATAATATTTTCCATATATTTTTGGCTTTATGTTATCATCACAATTTTTAATTGATCAGAAACAATGTTGCGGAAATGGATGCGCGATGTGTCCTTATGAACCTCAACATATTAAAGGGAATCATCTATTACAAAAAAGATGGAATCAATCCAAAAAAAAATCGTATACTACTTATATGAATAAAATCAATATCCCAATGATTGGCCTTGGAACATGGCTTATTCCTAATGACGAAGCTGAGTCTATTACTAAAGATGCTATTAAATTAGGTTACAATCATATTGATACTGCGCAAGTATATCAAAATGAAGAAGGTATTGGCAATGCATTGAAATCTTTAGCCATTCCAAGAGATGAAATATATATCACTACAAAAATGTGGCCTGGAATGTTTAATCAAGAAGAACCATTTCAAACATTTAATGGTGCGATTCAAGCTTGTGAACAAAGTTTAAAATTTTTGCAGGTCGATGAAATAGATTTATATCTAATTCATAATCCTTTCGCAAAAGAAAATAGATTAGAATTATGGGAAGCTATGGTAGAATTAAAAAAGCAGGGGAAAGTCAAACACATCGGAGTTTCTAATTATAATGTACATCACATTAAAGAAATTGAACAAGCGGGAATAGAAATGCCATCAGCCAATCAAATTGAAATTCATCCCTGGCATGTTGTTCATCAGTCCTTGGCTGACTATATGGATCAACATGAAATTTTACCAATTGCATACTCCACATTAGCACCTATACCTAATTGGAGAGAAGGTTCTAGATGGAATGGTAAGCCAGAAGATATGAAAAGCGGAGCAATGCCATGTGAAAATATTGCAAATAAGTATTCAGTTACCGTTCCACAGTTATTCTTAAAATGGGCAATCCAACTTGGATACCCTGTGTTACCAAAATCTGTCAAATATGATAGACTTAAAGAGAATTTAAGTTTAGATCATTTCGAAATTTCAATTGATGATATGACTACCATTTCAAATATAGCCATTGATGAACAAAAATGTCTTGCCTGGTCTGGAGACTTTGATCCCCTAGAGGTTGATTAATGGGATATAGTTACAATCCTATTGTAGGAGAGAATTGGAGATATAATCCAGATAAGACCTTTAAAATTAGTCGATCAAAAATTGAACTATATTTTAATTGTCCTACCTGTTTTTATAAAGATGCCAAGCTTGGTTTGAGAAAGCCTCCAATGCCAGGATGGGCTATAAATAGCGCAGTAGATGATTTATTAAAAAAAGAAATGGATTTTTGTAGAACGCAAGACAGACCTCATGGCATTTTTAAAGAAAATGGACTGAATATAAAACCATTCCAACATGAAGATATAGAAAAATGGCAACATACTTTCACAGGCATTCAATATCACGATAAAAAACATAATTTTTTATTATATGGCGGTGTTGATGATATCATGATTGATGAAGAAGATAAGCTTGTTGTAATTGATTTTAAGGCTACTGCTAAAAAAGCAGATATTTTATCATCGGCAGATGTTTACAATAATGGAGAGTCCTATAAAAGACAGTTAGAAGTTTATAGTTGGCTATTAAAACAAAATGGTTTTAATGTTTCTGACATTGGATATCTAATGTATTACAATGGAGATGCAAGTAAGCCTCATTTAGGAAGAGAAATGTATTTTAGAAGAACTCTTGTTCCATTTACATTGGATACATCTTGGATAGGACCGCAAGTAGAAGCAATGTACAATTGTTTGCAGTTAGATGATGCTCCAGATTTTAATAACTCAAAATGTGAGGATTGCTTATACCTTACAACTGTTTCAAAGCTTTAATTGGCATACCCTGAAGGTTTTTCAAAAATATAAATAATTTCTAGTCCTTCAGATCTAGACATTCCACCTGGATTTAATCCTAGCTCATCTTCAGGAATCTCATGACTTAATTCTTTATAATATTCAACCCAATGAATAAATGGAGAATTAGTACCAGGTTCATTAAAAGTCATTGGATTTAATTGCATGATTTGTTGATTGCTATCTGCAAACTGCAAACCTTCATAAATAATTTCAGAACAATAATAGGTATCATCAGTTATATCAAAAATAAAATCATAAGGCTTCCCAAGTAAATTATCTTTGATGTGTTTCAGAGCAGTTGGAATTAACTCTTCGTGTTCTTTCTTCAATCTTCCAACGAGTACTTTGTTACTTCTATTTAAGAATTCTTCCAAAGTAGTTTCTGTAACAGTTTCTCCAATGGCTTCTGCTAATTTGGTAGTTTTAAGATTAGACCCAACTTCTGTTATAATTGCGCAATGAGATAAATTTGATCCCATATAACCTTGAGTTACTGCTTCGATAGCATCACACGGTGGTCCGCAATCTAGATCTTGAAAGAAAATATCACCTTCTTGAAAAGTAAATGAGGGTTGACGCAACATGAGTGATACGTAGAAGATAAAAAAACCACCCATTGCTATGGGAAAAAGATGTTTAGCTGACATTAACTAAGTATTATCGACTATTTTAATTTCTCTTCCAGTGTATTCATAGCGATTAGGATCTGGCCATGCTTTAGCTACATCATGCCAATTATCTGAGGAACCATATTCTGTTTTTCTTCGTTCCATTGCTTCCTGGTATTCCGCTTCTGAATTGAACCAAAGCTCTGCCATTCCACAGCATCCATTTTCAGTATCTTCTTCAAAGAATGTAAGAATATATTTTTGTGGCTTAAGAACGTTTACCATGTGAGGTGCATGGATATTTTCCCAGTGATCAAAGAAATTAGAACGTTTAATTCCAGTCCTATTTTGAATAAAAAGTATTTTTTTAACCATAATTGTCTCCTTAATGTAATAAAGATAACATCTTTTTTTTATTTACAACATCATTATTTGATACTTACATTGTTAGTCCATACAATTTTAGGAGATATAAATATGTATAAAAAAACCGCAATAATTTTTTGCCTATTTTCGATGATTTTTGCTCAAGATAATGTTGAACTAGAAGAAAATAGACATTTTAATTCATATCAAATCAATTTAGATCGTTTTAAACAGTTAAATGAAGACATCACAACACCAAATACTTATCGTACTGCTGCTGGTTATCCTGGACATGAATACTGGCAAGTTAGAGCAGATTATGATATGAAATTGAGGATTGATGACAACAAACAAAGACTTTATGGAGAAGAAACTGTAACGTTTTATAACAATTCTCCAGATGCACTGAATTATTTATGGATGGAGCTTACACAAAATGTTAGAGCTCTAGATTCTGATTCTTACAAAATTCAATCCACCGGCGACCTTTCAGCGCAAAGAGGAAATGAAAAAATGGTCATTGGGAATACAGTGTCATCTCGAACATTAGAAAACTTTTACAGAGATTTTGATGGCGGTTTCAAAATTCAATATGTAAAAGATGAAAAAAATAAAAATGTTCCATACACTATTAATAAAACTATGATGCGTATCGATGTCCCTGAACCAATTCAATCTGGAGAAACTTATACCTTCAAGATTAAATGGTGGTATAATATTAATGACCATATAAGAGATGGTGGAAGATCAGGGTATGAGTATTTTGAAGAAGATGATAACTACATTTACACAATTGCGCAGTTCTTCCCAAGAATGTGCATGTACAATGATGTGTATGGTTGGCAAAATAAGCAATTTTTAGGTAGAGGTGAATTCACACTAATTTTTGGTGATTATGATGTAAAAATTACAGTGCCGGAAGATTTTGTTGTTGGAGCTACTGGAGCACTTCAGAATCCTGATGAAGTTCTTTCTGATGAGCAAATTAAAAGACTTGAAAAAGCAAAGAAATCAAAAGAGCCAGTATTAATTATAACAGAAGATGAAGCTTTAGAAAATCTTGCTACAAAAACCAGTAGACAGAAAACATGGCATTTTAAAGCAGAAGATGTAAGAGATTATGCTTTTGCTACTTCTAGAAGATATATATGGGATGCTATGGGTGTAAAAGTTGGCGATAAGACAGTAATGGCAATGTCTTATTATCCAAATGAAGCAAATCCTTTATGGGGTCAATATTCAACTAAAGCTGTAGCTCATACAGTTGACTTTTATTCAAAGTATACCTTTGATTATCCTTACCCTGTTGCAATATCTGCACATATAGATCGTATGGGGATGGAATATCCAATGGTTACTTTTAATGGTTATCGCCCAGAAGAAGATGGTACTTATTCTGAAGGAACTAAAAGAGGGTTAATTGGAGTGATTATTCATGAAGTAGGACATTTTTGGTTCCCAATGATTGTTAATTCCGATGAAAGACAATGGACATGGATGGATGAAGGTCTAAACTCATTTATGGATGACATAGCTGGAAGAGCATGGGATTCTGAACTATTTCATCCCAGAAACAACCAAGACTATATCGTTAGATATATGCGTGGTGATAAATCTAATATCATGCCAATAATGACAAATTCTGAATCAATATATCAGTTTGGAGCCAATGCTTATGGTAAACCTACTTTAGCGTTAAATATCCTTAGAGATACAATAATGGGAAGAGAATTATTCGATTTCGCATTTAAAGAATATTCAAAAACTTGGATGTTCAAACATCCAACACCATCTGACTTTTTCAGAATTATGGAAAATGCTTCAGGAGTGGACCTAGATTGGTTTTGGAGAGGATGGTTTTTTACAAATGATCATGTTGACTTATCTATTGAAGAAGTTGAATGGTTTCAATTAGAAATTGATCCAACAAAGAAAAGAGCAGCTGAGAAAAAAGATAAAGAAGGTAAGAAATATTATGCTGCCATGTTAGATGAGAAAGATATAAAGCAAACAGTAACGGAAAAAGATCCTAAAACTCGTGACTTCTATGACTCTTACGATGAATTTGCTGATATAACAGATGGAAGAGAGCGTAGAAGATATGAAACTATGCTTGATGATGCTGATATTTCAGATGAAATGAGAGCAAAAATTATGGAGAAAATGAGTGGAAAAAGCCAATATCAGCAATTGCTAGATGAATTATCTGATAACGAAAGAAGATTGGCAAAACGTAATGACCATTTCTATAAAATCAAGTTTAAAAATATTGGTGGATTAGTAATGCCATTAATTATTGAAATGACTTTTGAGGATGGGTCTACTGAGGTTACAAGAATACCTGTAGAAATCTGGAGATTTAATAGACCAGAAGTATCTAAGGTATTTAAAACTGAAAAGAAAGTAGTGAGCATTACCTTAGATCCGTTTAGAGAAACAGCTGATACATTCAGAGATAACAACCATTGGCCACCAAAGAACGAGCCAACGTTATTTGATATCTATAAATATGATAGTACCTCATGGTATGGCGGTTCTAATCCAATGCAGAGAGCTAAGCAAAATAATTCTAAGTAATAAAGGGTTTATTGTATAATGTACAAATTATTTTTTAAAATAATTTTACTACTCTCTGTTGTTTTTAGTCATCAGTTTTTTTTGACTACAACAGAGGTTCGCCTAAGCGATAATCAAAAAAGTCTAGAGATTACTATCCAGACATTTACTCACGATGTGGAAGCTTTATTAAAAAAAGCTAATTTTAATTTAGCAAACTTAGGCTCAGAACGGGAAGATGATAAAATTGATGATTTTATTATCGATTATCTCTCAGACAATTTCATTATACAAGATCATTATTGGAGGTATTTAGGTAAAAAAATTGATGGAGATTTTACCTTATTCTTTTTGGAAATTGATAAGTTTGACTCCCAATCTACTGTAGCAGTGTTTAATACAATTTTTATGGATATGTATTCAAAGCAAAAAAATATTATGAATGTATATGGAACTAAAAATGTTCAATCATCGACTATGACAATTGAAGAACCTGCTTTTAAGTTCGAGCTATAGTTTCCTGATTACCTACACGCCAGATATAGATTCCACTTAGCATCATTGCTACGCAAAGAAGTTGACCCATACTTAGATTGAAAAGAATAAATCCAAGGTGTGCATCAGGCTCTCTAAAATATTCAATGAAAAATCTTACAAATCCATAGCCAAATACATATGTGCCACTATTGAAGCCAAGTTGATTATGCTTGTTTAAAAAATTAATGACATAATAAAGAATAATGCCTTCAAACAATGCTTCATATAATTGCGATGGATGGCGTAAAGCTTGATCACCTGAATTTGGGAAATACATACCTATAGACGCTTCAGTTGTTCTTCCGTAAAGTTCTCCATTGATAAAGTTTCCAATTCTACCAAAAAAATATCCTAATGGAATAGCAGCAGTTAAAAAATCTGCTAATTCAAATAAATGTAAATTCACTTTTCTGCTAAAGAGCCATATAGCCGTTACAACACCAATTACTCCTCCATGATATGACATACCTGCAATCCCTGTAAATATCCAATTTCCATTATAATATTTGAAGGGCAGAAGTATTTCTAGTGGATTAGATAAATAATATTCAAAATTATAAAAAAATACATAACCAAATCTTGCGCCAATTAGCAATCCGATAAAACACCAGGATAATAGGTCTTCGAATTGTTCAAGATTAATTTTTGTGAACGTTTTTTGTTTTATTTTTCTACTGCAAAGAATATAGACAACACCAAAAGCAACCAGGTACATGGTTGAATACCAATAGATAGTTAAAGGACCGATTGAAATTAAGACAGGGTCCATTTGTGAAGGTAAAGTTTGCCACCATGTTAAAAAATCCATATAGAAAGATACAAAAAATACTTTGTAACATAAAAAAAATTATATAACCTCAAATGCATACTATGATTTTATCAGGAAAAGAAATTCTTAAACGCAAAGACCAAGATATCATCATTGAACCTTTCAATGAAAATCAGGTTAATCCAAATAGTTATAATTTAAGACTTCACAACGAGTTGATGGTTTATGAAAATAGTCCACTTGATATGAAAGAAGAAAATTCAGCTGAAAAAATAATCATTCCAGAAGATGGATTATTGCTTGATAGCAGAAAACTCTATCTAGGCAGAACTGTTGAATATACTGAAACGCATAATTTAGTACCGATGTTAGAAGGAAGATCTTCCGTTGGTAGGTTAGGTCTTTTTGTACATGTAACTGCAGGATTTGGCGATGTAGGATTTAAAGGTTACTGGACTTTAGAAATATTTTGCGTGCAACCAATTAAAATTTATCCATCAGTTGAAATTTGCCAAATTTTTTATCATTCCGTTGAAGGTGATGTTGATCCATATAAAAGCGGAAAGTATCAAGGCAATAAAGACATTCAAGCTAGTATGTTATACAAAGATTTCAAAAAAGATGAATAAGCTTTTAATCTTTCCCTTTATTGTTTTAATAAAATTCTATCAATCACTAATCTCACCCTTGTTAGGTTCAAACTGTAGATTTCAACCTACCTGCTCTGAATATTGCATGAGCTCTTTGCAAAATTGGGGATTAATTAAAGGTTTATACTTATCAGGAAAAAGAATTATGAAGTGTCATCCGTGGGGTGGAAAAGGTTACGATCCTGTTCCAAAAAAAGATTAAATATGTATGAAATTATTGAAAGCTTAGAATTAATTCTTAATAATAATTTTACTTATTCAGTTATTTTTATTCTTGGCATGTTTCATGCTCTTGAACCTGGTCATGGGAAAACGCTTATTTTGGCGTATTTAAGTGGAGGATCGTTACGATTTTCTGGATCATTAAAGATTATTAGCGGACTTATTATTACTCACTTCTTACTTTTCTCATTAATTGCCTTTTTGTTTAAAGCTGGCGGTGAAAGATTCCCAATGCTAGGATATATTGGTCCTATTTTAATAATTTTCCTTGGTATCTATCTTTTGAAAAGATCTTTGAAAGAAACTAGACATGAAAACGAGGAAGAATGTAATGACCCTATGCATTTTCACTTTAATGATACTAAATATGCAAGCCCATTTATTACTGGGTTAGTTGCTGGATCGATTCCTTGCCCTTCAGCAATTGCAGTATTGCTTATTGCTTCAAATAAATTTCAGGAGGATATTATTACCTTATATTCATCTATCTTTATTTATGTTTTAGGCATTGCTTTGACGCTGATAAGTATTATGACTTTATTTTTATTGTTTAAAGATAGATTTGTTAATCAATTGAATACTATTAATAAAACATTTAATACAAATGTCATTGCAGCAATTCTAATTATATTGGTTGGAGTATTGTATTTTTTATTGAGCTTTTTTGGAATTCAGCATCAGCATTAATCGTGCTGTACAAATTCAAATTGTTCTTTTTTATAACCTAGTTCAATTAATGCATCCATAATTTTGCTGTATTCGTCATCAGCTATTTTTGTTGTTCTAGCCATAATCCAGCCCATTGTATTTTTTGGATATCCAACAGCCATGTATTCATAGCTATCGTCAACATAAACTATTTTGAATGGAAATTTCATAAAAGGAATAAAAGGTTTTCTCATTTGAATAGTCCATTCAGCGTTTGAAGCTTTATTAATAACAGTACCTTTTTGAATGATCTGTCTTGCTTTGCCATCTTTTATTGCATCATAGGTAATATCAATTGTACCATCTTTGTTTAGACTGTAGGTATCTGAAGAATTAGTTGCACCTTTCTCAATCATATTGGGTACTAAGGCTATAACAAACCATTTGCCCATAAATTGTTCTAAATCTACTGATTCAACAGTTTTCATAGTGTCAGCTCCTTTTAAAAAACTTACAAAGATTAAAAATAAGATTAATAATGTTTTCATTTTAAATATCTACTCCAATTTTTTTATATAACATACTTAATGCAAAATATAATACTATCATTATTGAAATTGAAAGAAACATGCTAGGAATGAAATTGATTTTTTTTAAAAAATAAGGCAATGTTATAAAAAATGATAATGAAGGCATTATCATAGCAAAGACGCCATGAGAGAATGCAATTATTTTATCAATATCCCTTGTTTCAAAATAGATCCATGAAATTGTAATTAAAGAAATCATAGGAAGAGATACAATTATAGCTCCTAAAAGAGAGTTTCTTTTCCCAATCTCTGATGCAGCAAATATGATTAGTGCTGATATGAATATTTTTGCTATATTGAACATCATTTAAATTATGGAATTAAATAACATATATCTAGGATTTGCTTTGGCAACATTTGCGGGGCTGAGCACAGGTATCGGTAGCGGTATTGCTCTTTTTACAGAATCTTTTAATAAGAGGTTTTTAGCAATTGCACTAGGACTTTCTGCAGGAATTATGATTTATGTATCTTTTGTAGAGCTAATGCAATTATCATTTGAATCGTTAACTGCAATTTACGGCCTTAGCTTTGGAAAGTTAATTACTGTAACAGGATTCGTTGTTGGATTACTTTTGATGCTTCTAATCGATCAACTATTTGATCATCATTCAATTGCAGATTTTATATCAAGATCAGAAGATGAGAATGAATTTGTTCTAATTAAAGCAGGTGTTTTTTCTGCCATTGCATTAGCAATTCATAATTTTCCAGAAGGATTTGCTACATTTACTGCAACAGTGTATGATCCTGCAATTGGATTTACCCTTGCAACAGCTATAGCTGTTCATAATATTCCGGAAGGTATTGCAGTTTCTGTTCCTATATATTACGCGACTAAAAGTAAGCGCAAAGCTTTCTATATTTCGTTTCTATCTGGTCTTGCTGAGCCCATTGGTGCATTATTTGGATTTTTAATTTTTCGAACGGTATTTAATGAAGCATTATTTGGAATATCATTTGCATTTTGTGCAGGTATTATGATTTATGTTGCTTTAAATGAATTGCTTCCAGTTGCCAAAGAGTATGGTGAGCCTAGTGATACAATTATTGGGGTAACTATTGGAATGATTATTATGGCTATAAGCTTAATTATGATGTATGCTTAATTAAGCTCAGTAATAATTTTTGCACCTAAACCTTTAATTCTATACTCAATCAAATCTGAGGGGTCTAGAGAAATATCCTCTTTATTGAGTTTAATTCCTTTTTCCTCAGCAAGGTGTATTTTCCATTGAATAGCTTGATTTTCAGTGAATTCAATCTTAGAAAAAATTCCATTAACGACTACTTTTTTCTCTTTAGAGTCTTGAGGAAAAATAATAACATCATCCTGAACTTTTACTCGAATTACTTGACTGGTATCAAAATCTTTAACTTCAATCCAGCACCCTTTCATAGGACAGACATCAACAATTTCACCTTCAGTCACAATTTCTTTATTTAAGAATTCATCAACATTATCAGTAAGAGAAGATATAGTATCTATTGAATTATAAGAAAAGTCATTTCCGTAAAGATCAATAGATTGATTGTTGTTGTCTGGAGTACATGAAGAGAATATGAAAGAAAGAAGTATAAATAACTTTCGTAATATCATAATTGACTTGTGATCTCTTTTGAAAGAGGTTTCACAGTTTTATCAAAGAAAGCTACTAAGTCACCATCTTCATTAATAAGATATTTACAAAAATTCCAAGTTGGTTTTTTTTCGTTCCAACCATTTAAATCTTTATTAGTTAGCCAGGTATATACCGGACTTTGATTTCTACCTTTTGTAGTAACCTTAGAAAACATTTGGAATGTCACACCATAATTTTTTTCACAAAAATCAGCGATTTCAGAATCAGAACCTCGCTCTTGGTAAAGGAAATCATTAGCAGGAAAACCAAGAACAACCACATTCTCTCCATAAAGATCGTGAAGTTTCTGAAGCCCTTCATACTGATAAGTATATCCACAGCTGGATGCTGTATTAACAATAAGAACTTTCTTACCTTTATATTGATTAAAATTAATTTTTTCGCCATCGATGGATGTTGCATTTAAATCATAAAAACTGGCTATAGCTTTAGTTTTTTCTACAGGTTCATTTGATTTTTTTGCAGTTAGCCCAATCAATAAAAATATAATTCCTATTGTTAAAATAGAGATTAATAGCACGTTACTTGTAAATAATGTTTTTATCATATTTATGCTTAAATTCGCCTGCGAAGGTACTATGAATTTAATTAAAATAGAAGAATTATCAGAATTATCTGGAACAGCTCAGTGGATAAAAGAGCATTTTGAAGAAATATTTCTTTGGTTTAGTGTTTTGTGTATTGTTGTTTCAACCTTATTTATTTTAAAACTATATTTGAATCGACAGAAATGAAAATTTTATACATTATATCAATAATATTTTTGATGGCATGCCAGAATGATGTATCGAAAGAAGATATCAAGACACAACAAACTAAAGATGCCCCTACTAATGAGGTCCAAAAAGAGAATGTTGAGCAGCCGACACAGATAACAAATGGGATTGTCTTCAAAGACGCTCAAGGGAATATCCTTTCAGATGCCCAAAAAGATAGCCTTGTTCAGTATATGGATAATATTCAAGCACTGAGAAGGTATGATCAAGATAATAATAATACGGAATATATTTTATTTCAGAATTATGAAGATTTAAGAGGTTTTGTTCCTGACGAATCCATAGAAAATCTTATCGAAGAAAATAAATTGAAGAGATTGGGTGGGCAAGCTGCCGTTTTGAATAAAAGAATTAACGATCAATGGAAAGATCAACCACTCCCAGAAGGTGATTTTCTTCAAATGATTGATGGTGGTGTTAAGTCTTTTTCTGAATTTAAGGGCAAATTATTGGTTATTAACTTTTGGTACATTAATTGTGGACCATGTATAGTAGAAATGCCTTATTTAAATCAATTGGTAGATAAATATCAAAATGAAGATATCCAATTTTTAGCATTAAGTTTTGATACAATTCCAGATATAAAATCATTTTTAAATAAAACAGAATTTAAATATGAACATGGTTCAATATCGAGGTCAATGATGTATGATTTTACTCCAGTTGCTCCAGGACATTTTATTGTAGATGCAGATGGAGTAATAAGAGATATAATTGTAGGTGCTCCAAGAAATACTGAGCTCATTTTTGGTAAGCTGGAAAACTTAATTGAAAAAAATAAAAAATAAATTCTTTAACACTTCTACATTCACTAAATTTTTTAAATGAAAAAACTATTAATAGTCATAATGACGTCATTGTCTTTATTAAGTGCACAAACACATATAGTGCCAGAAGGATTTTCTGGCTTGACCACTTCTTTTAATCATGATCAAAATGTTGATTTCTTTGGAGAAGGAAAATTTCTTAGGAATAGTTACCAAAATTCAATTGGTTTTGGTTACATATATAATGGCACTTTGGGTATTGATTTATCTTACGGATATTCCTTAAATGATAAAAAAGATACATATGTATTTGATGTAATTGACGGAGAATCTTCCTCGGAAGATGAAAATTTTAATTTTACTAAAAACTTCAGATCTGAAAATTCAAATGTTGGCGATAAAACTTTTTCATTTGGTCTCACTTATTATCTAAACGAAAGTCAAAATCTTTTTACGCAAGATCTTCCTATAAATTTATCAGTTGGCTTGAGGTATGGAACAAAGAGTTATACTAGTGATGCATTAAAATTTTTAGATCAAGATTTTTATGGAAAGTTTTATGCTTTTGAGTTTGGCGTTTATAAAGAGCTTGAAACAGATGCTAGCTTTTTCATGATTCCTAGGATTAAGCTTGGAATTAGTAATGAGAAGAATATTTATAATAGTTTAGACATACCTCTATCTGGTGAAGAAAATACAGCAGATTTTCAAGATTTAGACACGGATTCATTCAAAGTTTCTAGTACTTATCTTGAAATTGCTCTTCCCTTTATCTTGAATAATACATCCGCTGGACAACCATTTATAGAGCCAAGTATAGCGAATAAGTATGGTACGACTCATTTAGGCTTAAGATTTGGCTTCCTCTTTTAATAAAGGCTTGTTTTAATATGTCCTATTCATTTGATATAAATCCTGACATTGCAAAGGCAGAAACTCTACCATCCTTATTTTATAAAAATCAAGATGTCTTCGATGAAGTTAAAGAAAAAATTTTTCTTAAATCATGGCAATGGCTTGGTGATAATTCTGGTTTAAAATTAACAAACTCTATTCAACCATTAACTTTATTAGATGGTTTTTTGTCAGAGCCAATACTTTTAACTAGGGATAGTGATGGTAAGATAAATTGCATGTCAAATGTTTGCACTCATAGAGGACATATCCTTGCATTAGGACCTGATAAAGTAAAAAGAATTAGGTGTGCCTATCATGGGAGAACTTTTGATTTGAAAGGTAATTTCAAATCAATGCCTGAATTTTCGTCCACAGAAGATTTTCCAAGAGATTGTGATAATCTATACAAATTCCCTCTGTTTGAGTGGGGACCTTTTTTATTTGCTGGATTGAATCCATCTTTTGATTTTGATAAAGTAATTAGTCCCATAAAAGAAAGAATCGGTTTTTTGCCTTTAGATCAATACTCATTTGATGGTAGTATGTCAAAAGATTACCTTGTTCAGGCACATTGGGCATTATATTGTGATAATTATTTGGAAGGTTTTCATATTCCATTTGTTCACGAAGGATTAAATAAAGTTTTAGATTATGGGAGTTATAAAACCGAATTATATAAATATTCAAATTTGCAAATTGGGTATTCCGATGACTCAAATGAAGTATTTGATTTACCTAAAGGTCATATTGATTACGGTAAGAAAGTAGCAGCATATTACTATTGGGTATTTCCTAATATGATGTTCAATTTTTATCCTTGGGGTTTATCCGTAAATATTGTAAAGCCTATAAGTATTAATCGTACTAAAGTTTCTTTTCTAACATATATATACGACAATAGTAAGCTTCATAAAGGTGCTGGAAATGATATTGATAAAGTTGAGAGAGAAGATGAATTCATTGTTGAAAATGAAAGTAAAGGAATTCAATCTGCTTTTTATCAATCTGGTAGATTTTCTGCAACAAGAGAGCAAGGTGTTCATCACTTTCAAAGATTAATCGCCAAATTCCTGAAATAGTTAATATATCTAATGAGTAGTACTTTTTTCATGCAAGAAGCTATTAAGGAAGCTTTAAAAGCTGACCCTTACAAAGTATATCCTAATCCGCTAGTGGGCTGTGTGATTGTGAAAGACAATAAGATTATTGCTAGAGGCTATCATAGAGAGTTTGGTACAAATCATGCAGAGGTAAATGCCATTGAATCACTTGATGTACCAGTTAGTAATGCAGATTTATATGTAACATTAGAGCCATGTGCACATTTTGGCAAAAATCCACCATGCGTAAATGCAATTATTGAATCAAAAATATTTAAAAAAGTAATAATAGCTTCATATGATCCAAATGAAAAAGCAATGGGAGGAATAGAGCTATTAAAGAATGCAGGAATCGAAGTTGAAGTAGGAGATTGTGCAAAAGAATCAAAAGAAATTAACCAGCGTTTTTATACTTTTTTTCAAGAAAAAAGACCATATGTGATAATAAAATTTGCAAGAACTCAAGATGGATTTATAGCACGACTCGATGGAAGTTCTAAATGGATTACAGAAGAAGATGCAAGAGCAGATGTACATTTAACTCGATCAGGATGTGATGCAATTTTAGTTGGAAGAAATACTATTGAAATTGATAATCCCTCACTTGATTCACATGGGCTAGGTAGAGATCCGCAAATTGTAATACTTTCTTCAGATTTAAAATTAAACTCATTCAAGGTTTCGAAAAAACAACCTTTAATTTTTGGTAAAAAATTGGACAAGAAATCACCGGAAAATAATATCAAAATTATTCTTGACAATTTATTTGAGGAAAATGTACAATCATTACTTGTTGAAGGAGGACAAAAAACCATCACGTCATTTATCAAAAGTGGATATTTTGACGAGATTCACGAGTATGTATCTCCAAAAAAATTTGAAAGTGGAATACCATTTTATGGTGGTGATGATTTCAGTGAAATTCGTTCATCTTTAAAATTGGTATCTGAAATATCTTTCAAGGATGATATTAAAAAGGTGTATATAAGATAATGTTTACAGGATTAGTAGAAGCAAAAGGACGTATAGATTCATTTGAAAAAAATGAGGATGGAATGATTTTGCGTTTAAATCATGATAATTCATTTCATGTAGACATAAATGATAGTGTTTCTTGTGATGGAGTCTGCCTTACAGTGATATCTAAAGATAAAAATTTTTTTGAAGTACAGTTAGTTAATGAGACTTTAAGCAGAACTACAGCTAAAACTTGGAAAGAGAAAGAAGAATTAAATTTAGAAAGAGCATTATTACCATCAACAAGAATGGGAGGGCATTTTGTTCAAGGTCATGTTGATGGTATAACAACTATTAAGGGTATCGAACATTTTGACAAATCATCTACATGGACTTTTAGCATGAACAGTGATATAGAAAGATATATTGTTGAAAAAGGTTCTATTGCATTAAATGGAGTGAGCCTAACAGTAGCTAGTAAACATAAAAATACATTTGATGTCGCACTTATCCCTCATACTATTGAGTTAACTACTTTTGGCAATTTATCGGTTGGCGATAATGTAAATGTAGAAGTAGATATCTTAGGTAAGTACATTGAAAATTTTATAGGTCAGCAAAGATGAAATTTGATAGTATTTCTTCTGCAATTAAAGAAATTAAGGCTGGTGGAATGGTTGTTGTCCTCGATAATGAAGAAAGAGAAAATGAAGGCGACTTAGTTATGGCATCTGATGCTATCACACCTTCAAATATTAATTTTATGGCTAAAGAAGGCAGAGGTCTTATCTGTATTTCAGTATCAAAATCTAGATCACAAAAATTAGACTTAGAACCAATGCAGCAGAAAAATACTAGTTTACATGAAACTGCTTTTACCGTAAGCGTTGATGCCATTCAAGGTACAACAACTGGAATATCTGCATCAGACAGATGTAAAACTATTAAGACAATAGTCAGTGATAAAACTACTCCAACTGATTTAGCCAGACCTGGCCATATTTTTCCTATTGTTGGTAGAAATGGAGGAGTTTTAAGAAGAGCTGGACATACTGAAGCGAGTATGGACCTAGCTCAGCTTGCAGGTTTTTCTAGAAGCGGAGTAATTTGTGAAATTATTGGAGATGATGGTGAAATGCTTAGAGGTCCTGAATTAATGAAATTTGCCAAAAAACATAGCTTAAAGATAATCTCTATAGAAGACCTCATTAGATTTAGAAGGAAAGAAGAAAGTATTATTAAAAAAGTAGAACAAATAAAGCTTCCAACAAAATTTGGTGAATTTGATTTACATATGTACGACGATATTTATAATAATAAAGTGCATTTTGGGCTCACCTATGGAAAAATTAATGTCAATAAACCTATTCTTATAAGAGTTCATTCTGAATGCCTCACTGGAGATATTTTTCATTCATTAAGATGTGATTGTGGTAGTCAATTAGATTTTGCAATGAAAAAAATTGTTGATAATGGTTCAGGTATTATTGTTTATTTAAGACAAGAGGGAAGAGGAATTGGTATTAGAAATAAAATAAAGGCTTACAAACTTCAACAAGAGAAAAATTTAGATACTGTTGAAGCTAATAATGCATTAGGCTTCAAGGCAGACTTGAGAGACTACGGAGTTGGTGCTCAAATTCTAAAAGATCTTGGGGCAAAAGAATTAATTGTTATGACAAATAATCCAAAAAAATTAATTGGTTTAGAAGGTCATGATTTAAAAATTGCTGATAGAGTATCAGTTAAAATTAAACCATCTGAGCATAATGAAAAATATTTGTCAGTAAAGAAAGATAAACTAAACCATATGTTAGACTAATGATTGCAGTAATTACAAGTGAATTCAACAAAGAAATTGTTAACGGCTTATTAGACGGATGTAAAAAGTCTTTAAAAGGTCATGATCTTGATATTATTAAAGTACCTGGAGCGTTTGAATTACCTTCAACTGCACAACAATGCGTTGATTCTAATAAATATTTAGCTGTGATTACGCTTGGATGTGTAATTAAAGGGGAGACTGATCATTATGATTATATTTGTCAAGCAGTGTCAATTGGCGTAATGAATGTTTCTATTGAATCAAACATTCCAGTTTTATTTGGTGTTCTTACATGTCAAAATTCTCAATTAGCTTTTGAGAGAAGTAGAGATAATGATTTCAATAAAGGTTTTGAGGTCGGTAATGCTGCTAAGAAGCTTTTAAAATTAGATTTATAAACGCCAAGTCTTATTTGACAGCAAATTTCATTACAATTACAATAGCAATTCCAATACCAAATCCTACTGCATAGTCATCTAAAGCAACAGCAGTTGCAGTACCTACTCCAACACCAATTCCAATCGCAGCTCCAAGTGATAATTTTTTCATTCTATTTCTCCTTAATTTGTTAGGAAAGCAATCTATAACATGGTTTTGCCTACATCAAGTCTAATTATTAAATAAAATACCATGGAAACAGATGATAAGGCGGGAGATGGTATATTGTATTGTTTAGAATTGAGATATAAATACATGGTGTATGAACCAATCAAGGATTTCCCCCGCCTAACTAACTCATATTGACAACATAATTTAAATACAACATTTTCAAAAAAACAAGAAAAAACCGACTGGTCGGTTTATTTTTATAAATAATATTATCATTATTTAATTTTATCAGAAAGGAAAGCAGCCCGTAGGGGGATCGAACCCCTGTTGCATGGATGAAAACCA
>TARA_B100001093_G_scaffold304614_1_pt1 | contig 26794 bp, 19 predicted proteins | sample TARA_B100001093 | Tara Oceans TARA_B100001093 (sample SAMEA2623116) | marine metagenome | biome: marine biome (ENVO:00000447); feature: surface water layer (ENVO:00002042); material: "saline water (ENVO:00002010), including plankton (ENVO:xxxxxxxx)" | depth 5 m | reverse complement strand
TTTTTTTTCTTCAAAAATCCTGCTAGTGTACTTGATATATATTCTTGATTTAAGCGTGCTATGTTTATCTGTCCTATTTCTTTTGGACATTCTGCAGAACATGCTCCGGTGTTCGTACAGGAACCAAAACCTGCTTCATCCATGGTGGCAACCATATTTGTAACTCTTTGTTTTGCTTCTTTTTGCCCTTGTGGTAAAAGTGAGAGATGTGCGACCTTTGCTGAAGTGAAAAGCATTGCAGAAGAATTTTTACAAGCTGCTACACACGCACCGCAACCAATGCACGCAGAAGAAAGAAATGCTTCATCAGCGAATTCTTTTTCAATTGTTATAGAATTTGCTTCTGGCGCATCTCCGGTGTTTGTAGAAACATAACCGCCAGACGATATAATCTTGTCGAAGGCTTTTCTGTCTACTGAGAGATCTTTAATCACAGGGAATGATTCTGCCCTAAAGGGCTCTAACAAAATGTCGTCTTCATTTCTAAAAGCGCGCATGTGTAGCTGACAGACTGTGGTTGCTTTTTGTGGTCCGTGCGGTTGACCGTTTATCATAAATCCACAAGATCCACATATTCCTTCTCTACAATCATGGTCAAACGCTACAGGGTCTTTTTTTTCTTTAACTAGTTTTATATTTAAAATGTCCAACATCTCTAGAAAAGAAATGTTTGGATCTATATTTTCCAACCTATACTTTTTTACATTACCATTTTCTGAATCAGAGCTCTGTCTCCATATTTTGAGATTAATATTCATTTATAGCTTCTTGTTTTCAGTTTAACATTATTATATCTTAACTCTTCTTTAAACAGTTTTGGGTTTTCACTTTCTGAATAGTCCCAAGCTGCGACATATTTGTAGTGCTCGTCGTTTCTCTCTGCCTCATTTTCGTCAGTTTGATATTCCTCCCTAAAATGTGCGCCACATGATTCATTTCTATCTAGTGCGTCATAGGCCATCAGCTCAGCAAGCTCAATGAAATCTTTAATTCTTAGCGCCTTTTCAAGCTCTTGATTGACATCATTTTCGCTTCCTGGTATTGAAATATTGTTCCAGAAACTTTCTTTGATTTTTGGAATTTGTGATAAAGCCTCTTTTAACCCAGCTTTGCTTCTTTCCATTCCAATTTTGTCCCAAACAATTTTTCCTAACTCTCTATGGACCTCATCAACTGCAAGCTTTCCATCAACCTTCATTAGCTTGGCAATTTCTTTTTTTGTTTTTTCCTCTGCTTCTTTAAACTCTTTTTTATCAGTTATGTCTTTCATTAGTGGCGCTTCTTTGGCTAGAAAATCCATTGCTGTGTGTGGAATAACAAAGTATCCATCTGCAAGGCCCTGCATCAAGGCACTAGCTCCAAGCCTGTTAGCTCCATGGTCTGAAAAATTACTTTCTCCAATAGAAAAAAGGCCTTCTATGGTTGTCATTAAGTTGTAATCTACCCAAAGTCCTCCCATTGTATAATGAACTGCGGGATATATTTTCATTGGTGTTTGGTATGGGTTTTCATCTGTTATGTTTTGATACATATCAAAGAGGTTTCCATACTTTTCTCTTATGAAGTCTTCTCCTTTTTCATCTATTGCTTTTTGGAAGTCTAAATATACAGCAAAACCTGTTGGGCCTATACCTCTGCCTTCATCACAAACCTCTTTAGCTCTTCTGCTTGCAACATCTCTTGGAACAAGATTACCAAAGGCTGGATAAATCCTTTCTAAATAATAGTCTCTTTCTTCTTCTGGAATATCGACTGGTTTTCTTTGATCGTTCTTCTTTTTTGGAACCCAAACCCTTCCATCGTTTCTTAAGCTTTCGCTCATTAGGGTTAGTTTAGACTGAAAATCATTTTTAACCGGTATACATGTTGGATGAATCTGTGTAAAGCTTGGGTTTGCGAACAAAGCACCCTTTCTGTGAGCTCTCCAATTTGCCGTTACATTACTAGCCATTGCATTTGTAGAAAGGTAATAAACGTTTGAATAGCCTCCGGTTGCTAGAATAATTATATCTGCGCTGTGAGTTTTAATTTCTCCATCAATAAGGTTTCTCGTCACAATTCCCTTGGCTTTTCCATCAACCAAAACAACGTCTAGCATGTCATGTCTTGGATAGAAAATAACTTTTTTCTTTTCAAGTTGTCTACTTAAAGCAGAGTAAGCCCCCAGCAAAAGCTGTTGCCCGGTTTGTCCTCTAGCATAAAACGTTCTAGAAACCTGAACTCCGCCAAAAGACCTATTATCTAACAACCCACCATACTCTCTTGCAAAAGGAACGCCTTGTGCAACACATTGATCAATAATATTTTTACTAATTTCTGCCAACCTATAAACATTGTCTTCTCTTGAACGAAAATCTCCACCCTTTATGGTGTCGTAGAACAGCCTCATAACACTATCCCCGTCACTTTTGTAATTTTTTGCAGCATTAATTCCCCCTTGGGCCGCAATGCTGTGGGCCCTTCTTGGTGACTCATGAAAAGAGAACGCGTGTACATTAAAACCTTGTTCTGCAAGCGTTGCTGATGCAGATGCCCCGGCAAGCCCAGTTCCAATAACTATTACTTTATAATTATTCGCTTCCTCTGGAGAAAGTTTTTTTAGACTTTTTTTATAATCTTCCCACTTAGTGTAAAGATCTCCGTCTGGAGCTTTTGAAAATAAATTATAATCTGTCATAATACCCTCACCAAAAATCCAAACCATACTGGAATAGAAATGAATCCTAACGGAATCCAAAACCAAAAAATTGCAGCCAGGTTGTTATATGTTCGTTCATATTTTGTTCCAACTATTCCAAGTGTTTGGCCGGCTGAAGCTATGCCATGTTTTAGGTGGTAGCCCAAAAGAGCGATTGCTATAATATAAAAAATTGAGACGGCTGGACTTCCAAAACCAACTGAACTTTCTGTTACAACATAATAATAGCTCATTCCTTGTAAATCAAAATTAAACTTATACCAAAAAGTTGACCAGTGCGTAGCAAGAAAAATAAAAACAATGCTTCCGGTAAATGCTGCAGATTTTGCAGCTCCAGAGGTGTTGTTTTTACTATAAGAAGAAACCACTTTTTTTGCTTTTCTATTTTTAATCCACAATAAAATTCCGCTATACGCGTGACTGCCAACAAAAAGAACTAGAAAAAACTCAGCAATGCGGATTAGAAACCCCAACTTGTGCAGCTTATTAACATATTCATTAAAAGCTGCTTCGCCAACGAAAAGGAAAAGGTTTCCAAAAAGATGAAAGGCCATAAAAAGGGACAAAGAGAGCCCAGTAATTGCCATCAAAATTTTTCTTCCTACAGACGATGTTAATAGTTTTATTATAGACATATTTAGGTGATGTTTATTTTAAAACGCATTTACATAAATATAAAGATAAATTGGTTTTATTTATTGTCTTGATATCCAAAAAACCCAAACCATAGATATTAACGCCCCCAAGGCTTCTCTTTTGGGCTCTTTCATCTTTGCCATAATGTCAGAACTATTGTCTAAAGACTCAATTAAACCAAAAAAGGAAATGACAAAAAGCAATAACAGGTAGAGCAATAGGATGTTGACAGCTTTTTTGCTGACTTTCTTGTTTCTATATGCAGCTGTAATTGCTACAACTAACAAATAGGTTGGTATCCAAAGAAACCAATCCGGATCGTCAATGTTAAAAATAGCAAATAATATAAAAATGCTGTTAACTGCCCAAAAAAACATTAAAAAGAAAATTCATTTAGCTTTGGAACCTGGTTTTTAAGCTCAGCTAAACTCCCCGTATAGGTCTTTTTGTTGTAAATAACCTTCCACTCTCCAGAAGGTTCCCCGTTTGTAAAGGTCCCCTCAACTGTTGGGTTTTGTCTTGGTGCAACATAGCTCCAACTTCCATTTTTTTCGTTATTAGAATAGGTTCCTTTTCCAAAAAATCTTGAGCCAAAATCTATGTCTTGACCCTCGGTCCACTCTCCTTCTTTAACGTTGTCTTTGAATTGGCCCTCTGCAACCCTTCTTCCATTTTTTGCGTACAAGGACCATGTGCCAACCCTTTTACCAAACTGATATGCTCCTGATTGTGATCGCTCTAAAGATCCCTCTGTGCTTGTATAATATTCTTCCCAATCTCCTGTTTTAACTCCGTCGCTAAAAGAACCAACCCCTCTTATTTCTGCATGTGGAGACAGGTTGTTAAACTTTCCATTTAAAACTCCGTTATTATAGTTTTCTTCCCAGCCTTTATCTTCTCCGTCTTTATACCAGGTCCATTTATTGACCTTTTTGCCACCAACATACTCTCCTTCACTAACCAAAACTTCTTGTGAGTCCCAGCTCTTCCAAAGACCGTTTTTTTCCCAGTTTTCATAATCTCCCGCCTTTACAACCACCAACGTGTTGGGATCCCACTCTCTCCACCTGCCATCACCATCTTCAAAAATAATCTCTCCTGTTTTTCTTAGTCTGTTTTCACTGTCCCTGCTCCACTGTGTCCAAGTTCCAGCCGGCTTACCTTTTTTATAATTAATGTACTCAAGTCTTTTATTGTTATCCATTGGTCCTGGGAACACATATGTAATTTGCTCTCCCTCTGGCGTTCCTTTAATGTAGTTAGCCTTTTTCCTTGTGCCGTTTTTATAGTCAATTTCTGTCCAGGCGCCATCCTTAATTCCTTTTTTATATGCACCAAGCTTTTCTCCGTACTTATCAAGAACATCTCCAGAAAATAGTTTTTCTGTGTCGCCAACGTAAGCAAGACCATCTTCTCTAACTCTTAATTCGTCTTCATATATTTCTCCTGAACACGAAACCATAAATAATGTTACTAATAATATAAATGTTTTTTTCACGGTCACTCCTTAAATTGTTTTGCCCGAAAAGGTTGTTTTTTTAAAATCAATTAAAATGTATTCATAATGAACAATAAACAAAAAATATATTTTTTCTCTCAAAAACAAACAGATGGGGACCAAAACATGGTTGATGTTTTAGGTGGCAAGGGTGCTAACATTGCAGAAATGTGCAAACTTGGCCTTCCTGTTCCTCCGGGGTTCACCCTGGCTACAAGTTTCTGTTCTGGCTATTTAAAAAACAAATCTCTTTCTGTGCGCTTGAAAAACAATATTAAAAAAAATGTAGCTAAAACAGAGAGTGTAATTGATAAAACTTTTGGCGGATCTAACCCGCTGCTTCTTTCTGTTAGATCTGGTGCTCCAGTGTCCATGCCAGGAATGATGGAAACAATACTTAATATAGGCCTCACATCAAAAACCATACCTTTTATGATTGATGCGAGCAAGAATGAAGGGTTTGTTTATGATAGCTATCGCAGATTAATTATGATGTATGCTGATGTGGTGATGGAAAAAGCCCTAAACCTAAACAGGTCATCACACCCTATTAAAGAGCTTATGGAAAAAGAGTTAGAGCGTGTTAAAAAAACCAAAGGATATGAAAGCGATTCTAATATGGATGCTAAAGACTGGAAGTCCTTGTCAGAAAAATATTTGAAAATGGTTGAAAAAGAATTCGGGGTTCCTTTTCCAGATGACCACTACGAACAGCTGTTTGGAGCTGTTGCTGCGGTGTTTGAAAGTTGGAACGGTAAAAGAGCAAAAGAATATAGGAGTTTTGAAAAAATATCATCATCTATGGGAACAGCTGTTAATGTACAGGCGATGGTTTTTGGAAACCTTGGAAAAGACTGTGGTACTGGTGTTGCTTTCACAAGAAACCCATCGACCGGTGAAAATGTTTTTTTTGGAGAGTGGTTGCCTAACGCCCAGGGAGAGGATGTTGTTGCAGGAATAAGAACGCCGCACCCAATAGTTGATGATAAAAAAAGTGTACAATCTTTGTCTGTTTCAATGCCAAAAGCTTTTGAAGAGCTAAACGATGTGAGAAAAAAACTAGAAAATCATTTTGATGATATGCAAGATATTGAGTTTACAATTCAAGAAAATAAGCTTTGGATGCTTCAAACAAGGAGAGGAAAGCGTTCTGGTATAGCTGCTATTAAAATTGCAACTGATATGGTAAAAGAGGAGCTCATAACTAAAGAGACTGCTGTTGGCAGGATTCATCCTCTTCAGATTTACGAAAGCCTCTTAAAAAACATTGCTCCCGAAGAGCTTGAAAAACACTTGCCGGTTTCATTTGGACTGCCTGCTGGTCCTGGGGCCTCTTGCGGTGTCGCCGTATTTAGTGCAGAAAAAGCTGAGTCTTTGGGTAAAAAAGGTAAAAAAGTTATACTTGTGCGCGAAGAAACCTCCCCTGAAGACATCCACGGAATGCATTATGCGGAAGGCATTTTAACATCTCGTGGCGGTCTAACAAGTCATGCTGCTTTGGTTGCTAGAGGTTGGGGTAAAAGCTGTGTTGTGGGATGCCAAGACCTTTCTATCGATAAAAGCCTAAAATTTGCAAAAATATCAGGCAAAAAAATAAAAGAGGGGGATCAAATAACGCTCAATGGATCTTCTGGAGATATTTATGTAGGTAGCTTGAGACTATTTCAAAACCCTCTAGACAACACCGGGCCCCTAAGCGAGTTGTTGTCCTGGGCAGACAAAATAAGAACGTTAAAAATTAGGACAAACGCTGATACTCCTGAAGACTGTGAAAAGGCGCTTAGTTTTGGTGCTGAGGGTGTTGGTCTTTGTAGAACCGAACATATGTTTTTCGATGAAAAAAGGGTTCATGAGTTTAGAAAAATGATTTTAGCAGAAAACAAGATAAGCCGTGCTTCTTATTTGAAAAATCTTCTCCCTTTTCAAACAAAAGATTTTTATAAAATATTCAAAACAATGAACGGCATGCCAGTGACGGTAAGGCTTTTGGATCCTCCCCTTCATGAGTTTATTAATATACAAAGCAAGGAAATGAAGAGCCTGGCTGTCGATATGGGCTTAAAGCTAAAAACTGTTGAAGAAAGAGTGGAGTCGTTAAAAGAAGCTAACCCAATGTTGGGGCATCGTGGATGTCGCCTCGGTGTTTCGTATCCAGAAATAACCTCAATGCAAGCCAACGCAATCATTGGAGCAGCGGCTAAGCTTAAAAAAGAAGGGGGAAATCCAAGGGTAGAGATTATGATACCTCTTATTTCAAATCTGGAGGAGTTTTTAAATCAAAAAAACATCGTACTTAAAGCAAAGAATGAAGTTCTTGGTAAGAGCGGTTTGAAAGTTAATTTAAAGGTTGGAACAATGATTGAGGTTCCTCGTGCCTGTCTTGTTGCTGATGAAATTGCCAAACATGCTGACTTTTTTAGTTTTGGTACAAACGATCTTACACAAACTACCTTTGGTTTTAGCAGAGACGATACTGGAACGTTTTTCCCCAATTATTTTAATGAAGGAATTTTATCAGTAGATCCATTTGAACAAATTGATCGAAGAGGTGTTGGTAAGCTTATGAAAATGGCTGTAAAAGAGGCGAGGGCTACTAAAAATAAAATTTCGATAGGCATATGCGGGGAGCATGGTGGAGAGCCAAACAGTATAGAATTCTGTAAAATTTTGGGTCTTGATTATGTTAGTTGTTCTCCTTATCGTGTACCTATTGCACGCCTCGCTGCGGCACAAGTTGAATTATGAGAAAAAAATATAAAATAGTAGTTTTTGGAGCCACCGGGTTTACGGGTGAACTTTGTGCAAAATTTATGTCTGAAAGATATTCTGATGTTCCTATAGCCATTGCAGGAAGAAACAAAAAAAAATTAGAAAAAATTAAAAAAAAACACTGCCTTAGCTTTCCCATAATCGTTGCAGACGCTTTTGATGTTGATGCGCTAAATAAAATGTGTGGAGATACCGAGGTTGTTCTTTCAACAGCGGGCCCTTACCATAAATATGGATCTGATCTACTGGAGGCCTGTATAAAAAACAATTGTCATTATGTCGATATAACTGGGGAAAGTTTTTGGATTAAAGACATGATTGCAAAACACCATTTAGATGCTGCTAAAAAAGGATTGAGAATTATTAATGCTTGTGGTTTTGACTCTGCTCCTTCCGATTTGGGGGTTTTTTATGCTGTTAATCAAGTTGTTGGAAGTGTTAAAAGTGTTCAGTGTTTTCAGGCTTGGAAAGGTGAGGCTTCAGGGGGAACCATGGAAACAATGTTTTCATCAATGGATACAAAGCTTGCTAGAGGTGGTCTTGGTAAGTTTTCGCTCAACCCAAAAAACTCTGTTACAGAAAATCAAAAGAAAAAAACTAATGATAAAATTAAGGTGCAAAAAATCCCACACCTTGGTGGATGGACTGGTCCCTTTGTAATGGCTCTTCCCAATACCAGGGTAGTAAGAAGATCGGCTGCTCTTTCTAAGTCTGTTGGTAAATACTATGGCGATGATTTTGTTTATTCAGAAGGGGCATATTATTCAAAAAAGGGTGTTGCAAAAAAGGTTACGTTTATGACTTTGGCACTTGGGCTAATTATTGTTTCTCCTCTACGCAAATTGCTAAGGGGATTTTTTAGAAAACCTGGAGAAGGTCCTTCACAGCAAGCGATGGACTCTGGTTTTTTTAAAAGCAGGTTTTTGGTTGAAACTCAAGAAGGTTTTCGTGCATTTTCTATGTCTTCAAGCGGTGACCCTGGGTATAAAATGACCTCGAGAATGGCTTGCGAAAGCGCGCTATGTCTAGCCATTGAAAATCCGAAAGACTTGCCGGGCGGTTCAGAGTTTGGTGGTCTTTTAACGCCGTCTATTGGTCTTGGTAACGTTCTTGTAAAAAGATTAAAAAATATTGGTGTGTCTTTTGAAGAAATTTCTTTTGACGTCTAAAGCCAAAAAATTGTAACTCCCGGATTTCTGTTATTAAAGTCTCTGTCTTGTTTGTTAGACAACTCAGACCTCATGCTTACAGCGTCCTTGTTAAAAGCGTTATAATCCTCTCCTGGAATAACCGCTCTAAACCTTCCTTCCTGTTCTTTTGCCCAAAACCTCACCTTTTCAGAAATGCTTCCCGATCCTAGGCCGTGAATTATTTTAACGGCCACAGCACCCTCTTCTTTTGCGGTGCTTATTGCAACCTCCAAAAGAACGATTGCCTCAGATGAGGACTGTCCAGCGTGAGCAATGTCAACTGTTTTTAACATCTACAAAATTACACAAAAAACTTATTCCTCATAACATTGTATAACAAAATTTCATATATTTCTTCTTATGCAAAACACTAATGTTATTTTTAACACCCAAAAGGAAAAGAGCGTATCTTTAAGAAGCAGTTCTTTCCAAGAAAGAAGGGCTAAACTCCAACTTCTTCTTAAAAACTTTTTAGAAATGGAAGGAGAGGTGCTGTCTGCCCTGTCTAGCGACCTGGGAAAGTCTAAAACTGAGGCTCTTTTAGCAGAAATCTATGGGGTTAAATCTGAGGCTAAGTTTGCAATAAAAAATATTAAAGGCTGGATGAAAGCCAAGAGGGTTGCAAGCCCCTTGACTATATCTTTTACTAAAAGCTGGGTTAAGCCTGAACCAAAAGGAACTGTTTTAATAATTTCTCCTTGGAACTATCCAATAATGCTATGCTTAAACCCTCTTATTGCCGCAATAGCATCAGGAAACACCGCTATAATCAAACCCTCGGAGCTAACCCCTGCTTCTGGAAAGCTTGTTAAAAAACTTGTAGAAAAAACCTTTTCACCTGATGAGGTTGCGGTCTTTTTGGGAGAAAAAAATTTAGCAAAGGAGCTTTTAGAACTTCCTTTTAATCATATAATGTTCACTGGCAGCCCAAGGGTTGGAAAGCTTGTTATGGAGGCGGCTTCAAAACATCTCGCTGGCGTTACGCTTGAGCTTGGTGGCAAATCCCCTGTGATTGTTGACAAACAGGCAAACATAAAAGATGCTGCATGGAAAATCTCTTTTTTTAAATTTGCAAACGCGGGTCAAACATGCACCGCTCCTGATTATGTTTTGTGTGATGAAAAGGTGCACGAAGATCTAGTTTCTTACCTACAAAAAAATATGTCTCAATTTTTTCCTGAAGGCATTAAAAATGCCACCAAAGATTATTGCTCTATTGCCAACAAACACCATTTTGATAGACTTGTTGGGGCTCTTGAGGGCGCTGTTTCTGGCGGTGCAAAAATTGCTTGTGGGGGAGAAAAAAACCAAGAAAGCCTACACCTGTCACCCGCTGTTTTGACCGGAGTAACATATGACAACCCAATTATGCAGGAAGAAATTTTTGGCCCAATTCTTCCAATTATTAAAGTTAAAAACCTTGAAGAGTCTATTAACTATATAAACAACAACGAAAAGCCTTTGGCTCTCTATCTTTTCAGCAACAACCCCTCTGTTCAAAGCCTGGTTTTAAAAAATACCTCCAGCGGAGGAATGGTAATTAACGATTGTGTTTTACATCACATGAATCCAAACCTTCCTTTCGGTGGAATTAACAACAGTGGTGTTGGGAGCTATCACGGCAAGTTTGGCTTTGATGCTTTTTCGCACCATAAAGCTGTATTAAAAAGCAGCCCGATGTCTCCTTTTAAAATAATGCTTCCCCCGTACACTAAAACCAAAGAATTTTTAGCTAATCTAATAAAAAAATATTTTTAGCTATTTCGTTTCTAAGGTCTAGTACAACGTTTGCATACTTATCTGATCTATTATATGTTCTTATACTTTTCCAGGCCTTTGATTTGTAGGAAAAATTAAAGTTGTTTTTTGGATAGCCGTTTTCTGTAAGATAAAATGCAATGCTTCCAAGAACGTCTTCCCAGTTATATGGGTCTTTGGTGCCATCACCGCTATAATCAATTGAGAGATTGTTAAAGCTAGACGGTATAAACTGTCCATAGCCAAACGCCCCTGCGTAAGAACCCTCAAGAGAAAAGGGGTCTATGTTGTTTTCAGAGCAAAAAATTAAAAGCTCTGCTAGTTCCTTGGTTGCCCAGCTTGCTCTTTTGGGCATTTTTGTTGCTTGAGTATACAAAGAGTTAATTACTGAAAATCCTGTAGTTTTTGAACCATAGTTTGTTTCAACTCCAACTATTGCAATTATAACTATGGGGTCTATTTCGAACTCTTTTGCCACCCTTGCAATTAAAGCTTTGTTTTCTTTATAAAAGCTTACTCCCCCAAAAATCCTCTGCTCATTAAAAAATATTTTTTTGTATTGTTCGTAGGTTTTAATTTTTTCCGGCTTGTTTTTAAACCTATCAAGGACCGCCTTATCTGCTTGCAGCCTTTTGTCCTCTATTGTGTTAATTATATATTCTGTTGATGGATTTTTTTTGTTTTCGGTATAAGATACAATTTTTTTAATTAGCTGCTCTTTGTCTTCCCCTAAAAGGGTGGTGGCATAAAATATAATGCTTAGTTTGGCTATAACGTTTATTTTCATTTGTATGGACCTGCTTTCAAAAAACAAATATGTTCTTCTTTTTATTGCACTTCTAGCTGTTAGCTCTTCTGCTTGGGTTGTAAGGTTTTTACCCGAACTTTCGGCCACCACAATTGCATTCTGGAGAATGCTTCTCGCAAGCGTTATGGCTTTCACTGTATCTTACAAAACTATTTTTACTTTTGTTCCGAACAAAAAAATTTTAATTGCAGGAATTTTTTTGGGTTTTCATTTTGCTTTATTTTTTAGAAGTGTTCAGTTGACCTCAATTGCCGAGGCTGCTCTGCTTGGCACTATTGCTCCGGTATTTACAGAGCTTTTTTCAACACTGTTTCAAAACAAGAAATTCTCTGTAAAAGTTTTCTTTGGACTCTCTCTAGCTCTTTTGGGAGCATATATTCTTGTAAGTCAAAGCAGTTTTAGCGACACAAGCGCTTTGGGTAATCTGTTAGCTGTGCTTTGTTCTGTTGCGATGGCTGTAGTACTTCTTATTGGAAAAGATGTTAGAAAAAATATTGGTGTTTTTGAATACTCCCGCTGGCTTTTTTTGTATGCTGGTGGATGTCTTTTTCTAATATCTATTTATCAAGAAGTGTCTGTGTTTTCTTTCACTTTTCAAAACTTTGGTTGGTTCTTTTTTCTTGCTGCTATTCCTACAATGGTTGGTCATAACATTTTTTACTTTTTAGTTAAATCTCTTAGCGCCACAACGGTTGCTTCTGTTCCTTTGGGTGAACCCCTAATTTCTTCCATAGGAGCCTTTTTCTTCTTTGGAGAGCCTGTGGGGTTTAATGTTTTTTTAGGAGGTGCTATTACCTTGCTTGGTGTTTTTTGCGTTATTAAGTATGGGGACTAATTTTTTTCTTCGTCTGCCAGTCTTTCTTTTTTTTGTGCTGATTCTCTTTTTTGTTGGTTTAGCTCCATCTTTCTTAATCTAATTGCTTTGGGGGTAACCTCCACGAGCTCGTCCTCCGATATGAACTCAAGGGACTGGTCCAAAGATAGGTTTCTTGGGGGTCTTACTGTTACCGTGTTATCTGAGCCAGAGCTTCTCATGTTGGATAGTTTTTTTTCGCGTGTAATATTTAATGCCAGATCGTTTGTTTTATTTCTTTCTCCCACAACCATGCCGTTATATACCTCTGTTCCTATTTCGACAAAAAACTCTCCTCTGTCTGCCATGTTTACGCATGCATATGTTGTTACTTTTCCTGGCCTGTCAGCTATTAGTGCGCCGGTACTTCTTTGAGATATTCTTCCAAACCATGGCTGATAACCTTCAAATATCTTATTCATAATTCCAGCACCTTTTGTATCTGTTATAAACTGGCTTCTAAAGCCAATCAAACCTCTTGAGGGAATTAAAAACTCTAGGGAAACTCTTCCAAATCCATGATTTTGCAGGTTTGTCATTCTCCCCTTTCTATCAGAAAGTTTTTCTGTAACCACACCAACTCTAGACTCTGGGACATCTAAAAATACTTTTTCCATTGGTTCTAGTATTTGGCCATTTTTTTCTTTTGTAATAACTTTTGGTTTGGAAACCATGAACTCAAACCCTTCTCTTCTCATTGTTTCAATTAAAACGGCCATTTGTAGCTCCCCGCGGCCTCTAACTTCATAAGCGTCCGCTCTATCTGTTTTCAAAACCTCAAGTGATACATTGCTCAAAACTTCCTGTTCTAGTCTGTCGTTAATATGCCTGGTTGTTAAATACTTTCCTTCTGTCCCGGCGAACGGTCCACTGTTGACATAAAAAATCATGGAGACTGTTGGTTCGTCAACTTCAATTCTTGCTAAAGGATTTGGGCTTTCGTTGGAGGAAACTGTGTCGCCGATTGAAATATTTTCAATTCCTGCTGTTGCTATAATATCTCCTGCTTCAAGCTTATCTACTTTTATTTTTTGTAATCCTTTAAATGTATAAAGGGCTGAAAATTTTACATTATTTGTTATTTTTTTTTCACCACACAAAGCATAGTTTTTGTTCATTTTTAGCTCTCCGTTATTAAGTCTTCCTATTGCTATTTGACCTACGTATGGGTCGTAGTCTAGGTTTGTAATTAAAAATTGTGGTTTTGCTGTGTTGTCTGCGATTGGGCCTGGAATATTTTCTAGTATTGCAGAAAAAAGTGGGTCCAAATTTTTTGAATTTTTCCCTTGTTCTTTGCTGGCTAGACCTTCTTTAGCGTTGGTATATAATATTGGAAACTCTATTTGATCTTCATTGGCTCCCAGGTCTATAAAAAGATCATAGACCTCGTTTACCACCTCTGTAATTCTTGCGTCTGGTCTGTCAATTTTGTTCACAATTAAAATTATTGGGATGTTTTTATCAAGCGCCTTTTTTAACACAAACCTTGTTTGGGGAAGAGGTCCTTCGCTTGCATCTACCAACAACAGTGCTCCATCTACCAGGTTTAAACTTCTTTCTACTTCTCCCCCAAAGTCTGCGTGGCCTGGGGTATCCATGATGTTTATTTTAACTTCTTTATAAAATACGGCCGTATTTTTTGCTGTAATTGTAATACCTCTTTCTTTTTCGATGTCCATTGAGTCCATCACGCGATCTTCTATTTCTTGGTGGTCTTTAAAGGTTCCGCTTTGTTGTAACATTCCATCTACAAGCGTTGTTTTTCCATGGTCTACGTGTGCAATAATAGCAATATTTCTAAATTTTTCTTTTCTCATTTTTGCCTTTTTTTGGTGTGAATATAAACAAAAAACTGTCTATTTCTCTGCGCAGTTTTTTAAAACAACTAAACAGCCATTGGAGCTTTGATGCTGTCCATGGGTTTGTAGTTGACAAGCCTAAAATCTTTGGGCTTAGCGATAATTACATCGTCTACATTTTTGAAGCTGGGCATTTCTAGGGTTGGCGGCTCTTTTGGGTTTCTTTTAATTTGTTCTTTGACTTGCTTGAAGTGATTATTGTAAATGTGACAATCTCCGCCCGTCCAAACAAACTCACCTGGTTTTAAGTTTAATATGTTTGCTATTATGTTTGTTAATAAAGCATAAGAAGCAATGTTAAAGGGAACCCCCAAAAACATGTCTGCGCTCCTTTGATAAAGTTGGCAGCTAAGCTCCCCGCTTTGTACGTGAAACTGAAACATGGTGTGACACGGTGGCAAGGCCATTTTGTCAATTTTATCTACATTCCACGCGCTAACAATGTGTCTTCTGCTGTGTGGATTATTTTTAAGGTTTAAAATTATTTTCTTTATCTGATCCTCTCCTCCAACGTCCAACCCCCAGGATCTCCACTGTTTTCCATAGACAGGCCCTAACTCTTTTTGAGTTTCGTTGTTTGCGTACCCCAGCTCCACCCCCTGTTTGTTCGCATTGGCCGTCCAAATAGTTTTTTTATCTATTATATCTTTCCTTGATTTTCCAAAATGTATTTCTGCCAACCTTCTTTCATCTGTGCTCCCCTCTAAAAACCAAAGCAGTTCACTTACAACGCTTTTCCAGGCTAGTTTTTTTGTTGTGACAGCAGGAAAACTGTTCCTAAGGTCAAAGCGCATTTGGTATCCAAAAACACCCTTTGTTCCTACGCCGGTTCTGTCTTCCCTTTGTTTACCATTGTCGAGAATGTGTTCAAGCGCTTTAATGTATTGTTTCATTTAATTTTCTTCCAAATTTGAAATTCAACGCTTTCGTGTTTTTCAAACCAAGTTTTCTTGAAGAGGGTTTCTATATCCTTTAAAGACAAAAATCCTTCACAGTCATAAACTCCTGGTATTTTGCTTAAATAAAATTCTTCGATTGATTCTAGTGTTTGTTCAATTATGTTGGGTCCACCAATTACCCAAATGGTTTTGTCGGGGTATTCTTCTTTAAGGGCCTTAAGCTCGCCATTAAGGTCTCCACAAACATATTTGTCTGCTCCTGGAAGCTCATCCTTTCTTGATGTTGCTAGAACGTTTATTCTGTTTGGTAGTGGCCAGGGCATCAGCGGGTCAACCCACGTTTTTGACCCCATTACAACAACGTTATTTGTTGTGTTTTTTTTAAACCAACCAAGGTCTTTTTTATTTTTTGGCCAGGGTATTGTTCCATCCTTGCTTACGCCCCCGTTGTTGTCGCAAGCCAATATTGCTTTAACCACTTTGGTTTACTTGTCCTCTATTGGTTTTCCGTCCTTATCAATAGTACCAGCTGCTACCTGATATAGCCCATCAAAGCTAATATATTTTGATATGGCGCTATTTGCCTGGTCTAAGGTAATAGATTTTAACATGTTTGGATAATTGTCGAGATATGTAAGATCGTTGTAAACGACAGCTGCACTTAAAATTCCTCCAGCCAACCCTCCGGTTGTGTCAAAACCAACCTGAAAGCCTCCAACTAAAGTTGATTTTGTTACATCAAGCTCTTTTTGTGTTATTCCCCCCTCTGCCCATTTTTTTATTTCTCTAAGTGTTGAGCTTTCACCTTTTGAAAGAAGTTTTGGAGAGAAAGTTCCTCCAACCATCCAATAGCCATCGTTACTATTTCCAAAACCGCTCAGCGAGGAGTTAATACCATAAGTTAAACCCTCTTTAACCCTTACTGTTTGCATAAGTCTTGCAGAAAAATTTCCGCCCAATGTGTGTGTTGCTAAATAAAGAGGTAGGTAGTCTGGGTGATACCTGTCAATACCGAGCGCTGTTCCAACAACAAAGTCTGTGCTTGTTTTGTCTTCCATGGTCACGTACACCTTGTTTGCTACCTTGTTTCCAGCCTTTTGTTCTTCCTTGTTTTTTAGAGGCGACTGTTTCCAATCCTCAAAGCTTTGTTTTATTAGATTTTCCATTTTCACATGATCAACATCGCCAACAACAACCAAAACCATAGACCCAAGTCCATAGTTTTTACTATGATAATCTTTTAGGTCTTCGGATGTGAGCTTCTTTATTTGCTCTATAGCCCTATCTGGGTTTGTTGGTGAATTTTGGTGGTCAGAACCATAAAAAGCCTGCAACATGTCATTCATTGCATTTCCTCTTGTGCTCTCTTTGGATCGCTTATATCCGGCTATTTGTCTTTTTTTTGATTTTTCTAACTCATCTTTTGAAAAAAGTGGGTTTTTCAATTGGTCAGCTAAAAGACCTATAACCATATTTGTGTCGTCTGACAAAAACTTTCCACTAAAACCTACCCTTGCTTGTCCGTTAAAAAAACTTAGGCGAGCCCCTGCAGACTCAAGCTTTTCGCTAATTTCAAACTTAGACATGTTTGTTGTTCCTTGGTCGAGCATAGATGCAACCATGTCTGCCGTTCTGTTGTTTTTTGTAGAATAAATGTCTCCACCCAACATGCTTCCTCTCATGGTTACAACCCCCGTTCCTCTTTTAAGGGTTAAAAGTCTTATCCCTTTCACTGGTTCGGTGTCTATGATTTTTGAGGACAAAGATTCTTCTTCTGTTGAAAAATGTTTTTGTTTCATTTTTTCTAGCTCTTTAGCGCTTGTTGCGGTTTTTTGGCCCTGACTTCCAGAGCCCAAAGGAACAAAATATCCTATAGTGCTCAAGTCTTCAAGAAAGTATTTTTTCACAATTTTCTTTATGTCCTCTTTTGTCACAGCGCTTATCTTGTCCCCATATGTTGTATAAAGTGTCCAGTCTCCACTGGCTATGGCCTCATTTAACCCGCTAGCCACCGCATAACTTCCATCCTGTGAAAACTTCATTGATGCAATAAGCTGTGACTGTGCCTTTTTAACTTCTTCTTCACTTACACCGTCTTTCTTTATTTTTTCATATTCATTAACAATTGCTTCTTCTACTGTTTTGTGGTCAACGTCTGGAGAAAGGTTTGCATAAACGGTAAACAGCCCTGGATCTTTGAAGAGAGAGTCCCAAATATAAACGCTTGTTGTTAGCCCTTTGTCTGTAATGTTTTTATAAAACCTACTGTTTTTTCCTGAAGAAAGAATTGACGACAACACCATAAAAGCTGCGGCATCTGGGTCTGTCGCTGAAGGGGTTTTGTGTGCTACCCCAACAATTCCTTGTTGGCCAGCCCTCTTAAGTGTAATTGTTCTTATTCCCTCTTGTTTTGGTTCTGCTGTATACACCTCTGGAATTGGTTTTGTGCTTTTTCTTATTTTTCCAAAATGCTTTTTAATCATTGAAAGCGCATCTGCTTCTGTAAAGTCTCCTATGGCTATTGCTGTTGCGTTGTTTGGCCAATAGAAGGTGTCATAAAACTCTTTAAGCCTTTCAATTGAAACGTTTTCAATGTCCTCTTTCCACCCAATTGTAGAGTGGTGATATGGATGCGCCTGATATGCTGTAGCCCAAATATTTTCGTCTAAAACTCCCGAAGGGTTGTTTTGGCCTCTTTCAAACTCATTTCTAACAACTGTCATCTCTGATTGCCTGTCTTCTTCTTTAATATAGGCGTTTCTCATTCTGTCCGCTTCTATTTCAATTAAAGTTTCAAGGTGTTCGCTTGGTAAAACAGCAAAATAATTTGTTCTATCAAGCCAGGTTGTGGCATTCATTCTTGCGCCGAGAGATTGAAGAGTTTGAAAAACTGAATTTCCCTTTTTTGTGTTAAACTTTCTTGAACCCTTAAACATTAAATGCTCTAAAAGGTGTGTAGATCCCGTGTAACCAATAGCCTCATTTCTTGAACCCACCTCGTAGGTTACCATAAAGGTTGCAACTGGCGCCGTGTTGTCTTGTTTTAATAAAACTCTTAAGCCGTTTGATGTCATGGTATATTCTTTTATACCTCCAGACTCTTTAACAAACTCAAACCCATAAAACTTTTCTTGTGACATGACAGCCCCCATAAATAATAGTGTTAAAATTAATCTCTTCATTTTTTCTCCTTTAAAGTTTAACTATTTCCATGGAATAAACCGGGAAACGTTGGACATATAATCTATATATTCTTGCCCAAATATGCCAACAAGGTATTCTTCTTCCCTAACAATTATTTTAAGCCACAACAGATATTGTAAGGGCATTAAAAAAAGCAACAAGTATGACCCAAGCCACAGAGAAGCAAGAATGTTTGCATGAAAAATAACAAGGGTGCAGATTGGGTGGCGAACAAAAGCATATATGCCCTTAGCATTAAAACCTCTTGTCTTTTCTTTTGTTACAAAACCTAGTAGGGCCCAAAAAAAGATAAACGCCGCCTCTAAAAAAATCAAAAAAAACAAAACAAAAAACCACGTTTCGCTTATTTCGTATCTTTGAACATTAAAGGCTTTTTCATATTCAAGCGTTACATAAATTAAAAAAAAAGAGGTGGGGAGCCCTTTTGTGCCACCCCTTAAAAACTTTCTGTTTCCTTTTGTATGAAGTTTTTTGTTTAAGTGCAAGATCAGTCTCTTGGCCCGAAGATAGCTGAGCCCACCCTTATATCTGTAGACCCCTGTTCAATCGCAATTTTATAGTCGCCACTCATGCCCATTGAAAGGGTATTCATTTCTAGCCTGTCAGACGTGTTAAGGCAATCAAAAAGTTCTTTTGTCTTCTTAAAGGCCCTCTCTATGTCTTTCTTATTTTTTGTGTTAGGGCCCATTGTCATAAGCCCTTCTATTTTAATATTTTTGTTGTCGGCACATCTTTGAATTTTTTCTTTATCTTTAAGCTTAAATCCGGACTTTGTGGCTTCTCCACTGCTGTTTATTTGAATTAAAACTCTTTGTATTTTATTTATTTTTTCAGCAGCGTTTGAAATTTTTTTTGCAATTTTTTCCGTGTCTACCGTATCTATAACATCAAAAAGCTTTACTGCCTTGTTTGTTTTGTTTGATTGCAGGTTTCCTATAAGCCTTTTTTCTACATTTTTTAAATTATTAATGCTTGGAAATTTTTTCTCTGCTTCTTGAACCTTATTTTCTCCTATTGACATGGCTCCAGCAGATATTGCTTCTTCTATTTCTTTGGACGTTCTGGTTTTGGTGACAACCACCAATTTGATTTTTTTGTTTTGCGGGAGGCTAGCTTGTAGCTTCTTCAGTTTTTGGGTTACTGTTTTCATCGTTAACCTCTTCTTGGGTTTTTTCTTCGCCACCCTCTTCTTCTGTCATTATTCTGGTAATTGAAGAAACTAAAGTTCCTTCTCCTAGTTTTATAAGCTTAACGCCTTGCGTCGCTCTTCCTATGGCCCTTATTTGAGCAACTGGCTGTCTTATTAAAACCCCTTGATTTGTAATAATCATAAGGTCATCTTTGTCTACCACCTCTTTAATGGTTACCATTTTTCCAACTTTTTCAGTGGTTTTCATGGTTAAAACACCTTTTCCGCCTCTTTTTTGAGCGCGATATTGAGAAATTTCTGTTCTTTTGCCAAAGCCTTTTTCGGTGGCAACTAAAACTGTTGTACCCTCTCTTTTTATCAACAACATACCAACAAGTCTGTCATCTTCTGAGCTTAAAGTTATTCCTTTTACTCCCATTGTTTTTCTGCCGCTTGGTCTAATTTGTTCTTCTGAAAACCTAATAGACTTTCCATTCCTTGTTCCCAACAAAATGTCATTATCTCCGGTAGAAACTCTGGCCTCTATTAATCTATCTCCATCTCTTATTTCAACAGCATAAATACCCTTTTTTCTTGGGTTTGAGTAAGCTGAGAGTTTTGTTTTTTTAACAATACCTTTTTCTGTTGCCATTATAACATAATGATCTTCATTAAACTCCTTAACGCTTATAAACGCACTGACCTTTTCGTCCGGCTCACACCCAATAAGGTTAACTATGGCTCTTCCTTTGGCAGCTCTTCCCCCTTCTGGTATATCATAAACCTTTACCCAATAACACTTTCCTTTGTCGGTAAAGAATAAAATATAGCTATGGGTGTTTGCGACAAAAAGATGTTCAACAAAATCTTCGTCCCTAGAGCTTGCCCCCTGTACACCTCTTCCGCCCCTTCTTTGGCTTCTATAGGTGCTTAAGCTTGTTCTTTTGATATAGCCGTTATGTGTGATAGTTAAAACCATTTCTTCTTCGGCTATCATATCTTCTATGCTAAGGGTTGTAAAATCTTTTATTATTTCTGTTCTTCTTTCTTCGCCGTACTTTTCTTTAACCTCTAAAAGCTCTTCTTTAATTATTTCCATTCTTTTCGATTCGCTTTCTAAAATTCCTTTTAGCTCAGAGATGTGTTGAATGATGTCTTTGTATTCGCTAATAATTTTGTCTGTTTCTAGTCCTGTTAATCTTTGAAGTCTCATGTCTAGAATGGCCTGGGATTGTTTTTCTGATAAACCAAAGCCTTCCATTAGTGCTTCTTTTGCTGAAACGGGATCTTTGCTTTTTTTAATTGTTTCAACAATTTTATCTATATTTTTTAATGCAATTTTTAAACCTTCAAGGATATGTGCTCTGGCTTCTGCTTTTGCTAAATCAAACTTTGTTCTCTTTACAACAACGTCCAGCCTAAAACCTATAAACACCTCTAAAATCTCTTTAAGGCTCATAACTTTTGGCGTGCCGTCAACAAGGGCTAATAATATTATTCCAAAAGTGTCTTGTAGTTGGGTTTGTTTATAAAGCTGATTTAAAACAACTTCTGGAACTGCATCTCTTTTTATTTCAATAACAATTCTCATTCCATCTTTATCAGATTCGTCTCTCAACTCAGCTATGCCTTCAATTTTCTTATCTCTGGCTAGGTATGCTATTTTTTCTATTAAGTTTGCTTTATTAACCTGATATGGAAGTTCTGTAACAACTAAAGAGTCTCTTCCTTTTGAGGCAGGCTCTACATGAGCCCTTCCCTGCATAATAACCTTTCCTCTTCCGGTTTCATAGGCATCAACAATACCTTGAATTCCAAGAGCCTTTCCATGTGTTGGAAAGTCGGGTCCTTTTATGTGTTTCATTAAATCTTTAACCTCTGCTTCTGGATTAGACATTAATTCTACCAGCCCATCAACCAGTTCTGAAAGATTGTGGGGTGGTATTTTAGTTGCCATTCCAACAGCTATTCCTTCTGAGCCATTAACAAGAAGGTTTGGGTATACCGCAGGAAGAACGGCTGGCTCTTTTAATGTTTCATCAAAATTGGTTGTCCAAGGAATTGTTTCTTTATCTATGTCTCTTAAAAGCTCACTTCCAATCTTAGACATCCTGGATTCTGTATATCTCATTGCTGCAGCTCTGTCTCCGTCTACAGATCCAAAATTTCCCTGACCTTGAACAAGTTCGTGTCTCATAGAAAACTCTTGGGCCATCCTGACCATTGCATCATATATTGAGCTATCGCCGTGAGGGTGATACTTACCTAAAACCTCACCAACCACTCTAGCTGATTTTTTGTATGGCCTGTTCCACATTGCTGACATTTCACTCATACTAAATAAAATCCTTCTGTGAACAGGTTTAAGTCCATCTCTTGCATCGGGCAATGCTCTCGACATAATTACGGACATTGAATAGTTTAAATAACTTTCTTCAAGTTCCTTTACTAACTGCTTATCTAATATATTATCTCTTCCTAGGTCCATCTTATATATCTATGTTTGTTGCAAATTTTGCTCTTTCCGTAATAAAGGTTCTTCTATGTTCTACCTCAGAGCCCATCAATTCTCTAAATCTTACGTTTGTTTCTTCTTCCATAATATGATCAACTGTTACCTGCATTAATGTTCTTGTTTCAGCATTCATTGTTGTATCCCACAGCTGTTCTGCGTTCATTTCTCCCAAACCTTTATATCTTTGAATGTCTATTTTAGCTTTGTTTTCAGACTCCATTCTTTGTAAAACTTGATCTCTTTCTTCATCTGTATAAGCATATCGTTCTTTTTTCCCTTGCTTCATTTTATATAGAGGTGGCATCGCCATATATAAAAAACCTCCTTGAACAAGGCTTTTCATTTTTCTCCAAAAGAACGTTAATAAAAGAGTTCTAATGTGGCTACCATCTACATCTGCATCTGTCATAATAACTATCTTATGATATCTAAGCTTTTCTGGGTTGAAGCTGTTGGGGTCTTCTTCATCTTCTCCAAAACCGCACCCTAAAGCTGTTATAATAGATTGTATTTCATTGTTTGCTAAAAGTTTATCTTCTCTTGCTTTTTCTGAGTTTATTACTTTTCCTCGAAGAGGTAAAATAGCCTGTGTTCTTCTATCTCTTCCTTGTTTGGCTGTACCTCCCGCTGAATCACCCTCAACTAAAAACAGTTCACATTGTAATGGGTCTTTGTTTGAACAGTCTGCTAGTTTTCCTGGAAGAGTTGTTGAACCTAATCCTGATTTTTTCCTAACAAGCTCTCTAGCTTTTTTTGCTGCTATTCTAGCTCTTGCTGCTTCTGCAGCTTTTTCAATTATTTTTTTTCCTACTTTAGGGTTTTGCTCTAAAAATGCCTGTATACCATCATAAACTATATTATCAACTAAACCCTTTACTTCACCATTTCCTAGTTTGGTTTTTGTTTGTCCCTCGAACTGAGGTTCTTGGACTTTTACAGAAAGTACGACAGTTAATCCTTCTCTAAAATCATCTCCAGATAATGAAAATTTTTCATTTTTCTTTGTTTTAATTAAATCATTTTTATTTGCATAACTATTTAAAGCTCTTGTTAGTGCTGATCTGAAGCCTGAGAGGTGTGTACCTCCTTCAATTGTATTAATATTATTTACAAATGAAAAAATGTTACTATTATAGTTTGTGCTATATCTTAAGGCTAGGTCTACAGGAACCTCAATATCATCTCTTGCTACCGAAATAACTTCTTCATGAATAAGATCTTCATTGCCATCTAAATATTTAACAAAATCAGATAAACCTCCAGGAAAACAATATTCTGTTTCTACTTCTTCTGGTTCATTAATTAATTTTATTGAAAGATTTTTATTTAAATATGCTAGTTCTTTTAATCTTCCTTTAATTATTTCTTCTTCAAAACCCTTGTGAGAGAAAACCGACTCGTCGGGTTTAAACGAAATTATTGTTCCTGTTTTATCGCTTTTTCCAATTTTCTCAACGCCTGTTGTAGGTTCTCCAATTTTATATTCTTGTTTATAATAAAATCCATCCCTGTGTACTTCAGCAATTAAACTTTCTGATAAAGCATTTACAACAGAAACTCCAACCCCATGTAATCCACCAGATACCTTATATGTATTTTTATCAAACTTTCCTCCTGCGTGTAATACAGTCATTACAACTTCTAATGCAGGTTTTCCTTCTGTTTTATGAATCTCTACCGGAATACCTCTACCATCATCTTCAATAGAAATGAATCCATCATTTTTAATGGTAACTATAATTGATGTACAAAAACCGGCTAATGCCTCATCTATACTATTATCAACAACTTCGCTAACTAAATGATGATATCCTCTTTTACCAACATCACCAATATACATGGCTGGCCTTTTTCTAACGGCCTCTAAACCTTTTAATACGGATATTTTATCCGCACCATAATTATTACTCATTTATCCTCACTGGCATTAATAAAATTGTTGTTTTTTGATCACTTACTTTAGGTAAAAATAAGGTAGCAGACAAAGAATCTTTAAAAGTAAATATAATTTCTTCATTTGGATATTTTGAAACTGCTTCTTTTAAATATATAGCATTAAAACCTATAGATGTTTCATCTCCTGAATATTTAGCAGATTTTAAAGGTGCGTGAACAGTTTTGCTTTCTGGCTGATTTACACTTTTAAAATAAACTTTACCTTCTTTCAGGTGTAATGATATCTGGTTAGTATTTTTATTAGTGGCTATAGAAGCAGCTTTTATATTGTTCATCATTTCTGTTTTACTTGCTATTAACTGCAGGGGATTTTCTTCTGGTATAACTGCATTATAGTTTGGATATTTTTCATCAATAATTTTTGAATAAAAAACATCTTTATTATTGTTTGTAAAAACATAATTACCACTAATAACTAGGTTTGTTTCTGACTGTCCCTCTAAAAAAACGCTTAAAATTGATAAGAACTTTTTAGGAATTATAAAAGATCCTTTAATATTTGTAGTATTCTGTTTAGTTATTTTAACTAATCGATGTCCATCTGTAGCTATAAAGTCTACACTATCATCTAAAAAATTAAAACATGCTCCATTTAAAGCGGGTTTTGTTGGTTCACTATTTATTGCATACATTAAAGAAGATATAATCTCTTTTAAAGAAGAGGTTTCAATACAAAATAGATTATCATGTTTATTTTCTGGCATTTCTGGGTACTCTTGAAATGGTACTGTTGATATATCAAAGGAAACTCCAGATTCAGATTTAATGTTTATATGAGGTCCAGAAACTTCTATATCAACCCTTCCTTCATCTAAGACACTAATAATATCATTCATTTCCGATGTAGGAAACAAACATTCTCCATCACTATTTACTGATGCATTTATATGTGTTTTAACACCAACCTCAAGATCGGTTGAATGTAAAAGAACACCTGCTGGTGAAGAAGATATATAAGTATAATTAACTAAAGGATTTTGTGATTTTAATTGAGTTGTTTTAGATAATTTTGAAAATGCCTGTTGAAGTTCTTTTTTTGTGGTTGAAATGTTCATATTTAACCTTCAATATTATAATAATATACCGTTGAGTACAAGATTAAATTCGCATATATATTTATAAAATATTTATATATAAAAAACTAATTATAATATTATATATGTTGATTTGTGGAAAAGTAGTTTTTTTATTTATTTGTCGTCATAAAAAACATTTTTACTTATAAAAAAATATAGTGTATAAGTTGTTTAATATTTGTTGATAAGTTGTTTATCTGTAATTAAGAAATTTATCCGTTGATTTGTGGATAACTTAGTGGATTTCTTTTTATATAAAACTGAGATTTAATTTTTTTGATCCAGCTCTGATACCAGTCTGATTTTTTCTTATTTAAAGCCATTTCTTCTAAATCTAACCAGTTTTTTTCTAAAGAAGGTATGCCTCCTTCTTTTATTTCATCAACCCAAATTAAATGATACCCAAAATCTGTTTTAATTGGATTACTAACAGTTTTTAATTTGATATTAGAAATTTCTTTTTTTAGTTCAGGTACTTGATAATATTCTAAATCGATCATTCCTAAAAATCCGCCATTTGAATTACTAGTTTTATCGTCTGAAAAACTTGCAGCTGCTTCATAAAAATCATCAAAATTATTTATATTGTTTTTGATATTATTAATACTATCATATGTAATTTTTTTATCTATATCAGTTGTTTCTGTTCTTATTAAAATATGTCTAGCTAAAACTTTTTCACCTGTTCTTTCAAGAACTTCTATTAAATGATGACCATATTGTGTTTTAACAGGATCAGTAAGAATATTTTTATCTACAGTAAAAACAACTTTATCAAATTCTTTAACAAATGTTCCTCTAGGAACATAGCCTAAATTTCCACCCTTATCTTTTGAGCCAGGGTCTGAAGAATATAATTTTGCTGCATCATCAAAGCTTAACCCGTTTATAATTTTATCTTTAACATCTAAAGCTTTTTTAAATGATTTTTCTTCAGATTCTTTAGACGGCTTAACTTCTAATAAAATATGATGTGTTTTATAAAGTGTTGGAAAAGAAGGAATGCTATCTTTATAAACACTAAAAAAGTCTATTACATCACCTCTCGAAACATTAATCGACGTGGTTAGTGATGATGTATATTTTTCAGCAAGCAATTTACCTTTCATATCATCTCTATAAGATCTTTTAAAATCTGATATTTTTTTACCAAGAGCTTCTTCGGCCAGCTCTTTACTTCCTGTTTGTGCTATTATATTGTCTATTTGTTGGTTTAAAGCTTTATCAATATCTTTATCTAAAATTTCTACTGAATCCTGTTCTGCCATTTCAATAATTAACAACTGCTCAATCATGCTTTCTCTCGAAGATTCTAATATTTTTTTATATGCAGAAGGATTAGTATTTGGGTTAATTTTTTGTTGGGCTGCTACTGCGTTTGCTGCCAAAACAACATCGCTCATTAAAACTATTTTATTTTCTACTACGGAAGCAACCCTATCAAGAAGTATTTCTTGCTGTGCCTCAATAAAAGACAAAAACAGTATAATATATATAATATAATTCATTTTTTTTGTTTCACGTGAAACGGACGTTTTAAATATACTAATAAAATCGAAATATCCGATGGTCTAATACCATTTATTCTTTGTGCTTGACCAACTGTTTGTGGTTTGATGTTAATAAATTTTTCTCTGCTCTCATTTGATAGACTTTTTATTGAGTTATAGTCAAAATTTTCTGGAATTATCACACCTTCATATACTTTTATTTTATCAATTTCTTCTTTTTGTCTATTAATGTAACCATCATATTTGATAATTGTTTCTGCTTCAAATAAAATTTCATCTTTCATATAGTTAGATAGGTTATTTTTAAAGCCATTGATATCCACTTTTAAATCAGAAATTGAAACCTTTGGCCTTTTTAATAAATTAGACATTCTGGTGGGTTCATTTATTGTTTTTTCTCCCAACCTAATAAGTACTTTATTGATTTTTTTAGGT
>TARA_B100001093_G_scaffold18225_3_pt1 | contig 26843 bp, 25 predicted proteins | sample TARA_B100001093 | Tara Oceans TARA_B100001093 (sample SAMEA2623116) | marine metagenome | biome: marine biome (ENVO:00000447); feature: surface water layer (ENVO:00002042); material: "saline water (ENVO:00002010), including plankton (ENVO:xxxxxxxx)" | depth 5 m | reverse complement strand
CCAGCAGATGGCAGGCAACTGGTGATTCCAAATCTTGAACGAGCCACCCACATCTACGCAAAGAACCAGCAATTTGATCTTATCACTCTTCTCGGAGATAAATCATTGGCTGAAAAATTCGCCGGAGGTTCAGCTGTCATTTCGCGCCTCTGCCCTACCGACTACCATCGCTTCCATTTCCCATTGAGCGGTATGCCAGGGGCGGCCTGCCTGATCAATGGACCACTCTATTCCGTGAATCCCATCGCTTTGTCTCACACTTTTTCCTACCTCTGGCAGAACAAGCGTAGAATCACGCAGGTCAAAGAATCGCCTGCAGGAGACTACCTTATCCTCGAAATCGGAGCGACCAACGTTGGTAGCATCGTTGATTCTGGCTCGGCCACCTTAGTCACCAATGGCGATGAAAAGGGCTTTTTCAAGTTTGGCGGATCCATGGTAATAACCATGTTTCAAGCGGGGCGCTTTACTCCCGCTGCCGACCTCGCTGAACATTCAGCTTCAGGGGTCGAACTCTATGCCCGTTTTGGAGACTTCATGGGCAAGATTTCTTAGAACTGGCCAGTCGCTATGAAAGTAGAAATCCGCGGCCGCTTCTCAGGACAAGGAGAGTTAGTTTTACGCTCAATTGCCTTGGTCCAACCATGAACCTACAGCACTCTTGCTACTTTTTACGAAGGTGTCGCCAAAGCTTGAAGAGCCCTTTGCAACCTCAGAAAGAAATTGTTTCACCGGCAAAAAAAAGGCTCTTCCTCACGGAAGAGCCTTTTTCCAAATATTACTTATCAGTCGAATCTGACTCAACCGCCGCAGGTTCCACAGCAAGAGGTAGTGCCACCACAGCAAGAGGTGGCGCTTCCACAGCAAGAGGCCGCGCCATTGTTAGTGGTAGCGCAAGCACCAAAGAAAAGGGAGGCAGCAGAAAGAGCGACAATAGCGATAATACGTTTCATAATTTAGCTGGTTAGTTTAATTCAGGTAAGTTTGGCAATCCGCCTCACGTCCTGTTACATTAACGAGGGCAAAGTCCATTCGGTTGCAAACAATGTCATAATACGTAAGCTCCCAGCCCCTTTGCAATCAAAGAATCATGGACCAACAGCCCAAGCATATCGCCGTGGCAGGAGCAACCGGAGCCGTGGGGATCGAAATCCTCGAGTGCCTCGAGCATCGTCGCTTTCCAGTTAGCGAACTGACTCTTCTCGCTTCAGCCCGCTCTGCCGGCAAAAAGCTCACCTTTAGGGGAAAAGAAATCACGGTGAAAGAGCTGACTCCCGATTCGTTTGAGGGCGTGGATATTGCCCTCTTCAGCGCGGGCGGCGAGATCTCAAGAGAATTCGCCCCCCATGCCATTGCTGCCGGTGCCGTCGTTGTCGATAACTCCTCAGCGTTTCGTCTCGACGAGGGCGTCCCTCTCGTTGTGCCCGAGGTCAATCCCGAAGACGCCAAGCAGCACAACGGCCTTATCGCCAATCCCAACTGCACTACCATTGTCACGCTAGTCGCGCTGAATCCGATGCACCTTGCCTTTGGCGGTGTAAAAAGCATTATCGCCTCTAGTTACCAGGCAGTTTCTGGCAGCGGCGCTCAAGGCATTGCTGAACTTGAGGAGCAGACAATTGCCCTTGCCAAGGGTCTTACCATGCCGGAACGCAATGTTTACCCACACCAGATCGTATCCAACGTCATTCCCCAAGTGGATGCCTTTCAAGAGAACGGCTATACCAAGGAGGAAATGAAGATGCATTATGAGGGACAGAAAATTCTACATTCGCCTAACCTCAAAGCATCAGTCACCTGCGTGCGAGTGCCAGTGATGCGATCCCACGCCGTATCCGTTACGGCAGTCTTTAATGAACAGCCCTGCGTTGAGGCGGCACGCGACTCCATTGCAGCGGCCGAAGGTGTGCGAGTTCTTGATGATCCTTTTGCTGATGAGCCGCTTTTCCCGACACCTCTTGACTGCACCAATAAGGACGATTGCCTCGTCGGCCGGATCCGCAAAGATCTCGTACTCGAAAATGCCCTCACATTCTGGGTGGTCGGTGATCAAGTACGGAAAGGAGCTGCACTGAATGCGGTTCAGATTGCTGAACTGCTTTAGTTGCCCGAAAGTCTGTTTATCTTCCTGCTCCCCTTCTATCCCCACTACCACGGTAAATGGCTGAAGTACTCAAGACCTACCTCAAGGATCGCTGCAAAGTTGTTGATAAGGCACTTAATGGATTCCTTCCTGAAACCCGGATCCGTCCAGTGACAGTGCACGAAGCAATGCGCTACAGCATTTTTGCGGGAGGAAAACGACTCCGCCCAATCCTAAGTCTTGCCGCAGCAGAAGCCTGTGGCGGGGACACTGAGAATACTCTCGCTCCGGCCGCCGCCGTGGAGTGCATCCACACTTACTCGCTTATTCACGATGATTTACCGTGCATGGACGATGACGATCTCCGCCGCGGACAACCTACCAGTCACATTAAATATGGCGAAGGTGTTGCGGTCCTTGCCGGTGATGCCCTCCTTACCATTGCTTTTGAAATTCTGGCACAGACTCCTCCGACAAAACGTTACGACGTAGGAGCCTACGTTAGCGAACTGGCTACAGCCTCGGGAAGCCGCCACCTCATTGGCGGGCAAATCCTTGACCTTGAAGGTGAAGGCAGTGACATACAACTCACCCCGACTCAGTTGAAATACATACACGAGAGTAAAACAGCAGCCTTGCTCACTTCATCGATTCGACTCGGAGGCATGAGCGCCAACGCGACTCCACAGCGACTGGAAGCCCTGACAAGCTATGGGAAATCCCTCGGTCTCGCATTCCAAATTATAGACGATATTTTAGACGTCACTCAAACCAGCGAAAAGCTGGGTAAGAGCGCTGGGAAAGACGAAGCGACAGACAAATCGACTTACCCGGCTCTCTTCGGTCTGGAAAAGAGCCGCAAAGAAGCAGCTCGACTTACCAAGAAAGCGCACGATGCCCTCAAGCTATTCGGAAAGCAGGGCCAACGCCTCCACGAGATCCTCGACTACCTGCTTGACCGCGACTATTAAAATAACGCGAATCAACCCTGTGAATTCGCATTGGCAACAGAATACGAATGGCACTATCCTGTTGTCATGAGCGAAGAGGAACCTCGGAAAAAAGTTAAAACTCCAGTTTCACCAGGTCTGTCCATCGTCGGACTATTCCTGACAGGAATTGTAGGGATCATCATGGGCATTCTTGTTGGCAGCGGCGTCGCCCTCCTTGCCTCCGTATTCTCCTTCGGCCTTGTTGCCTGGCTCTCATTCCGCTGATTACTGCGGGGTTGCGGCCGCAAAAGGGAACGGATTAAAGGATCAGTTCACAAGGAATGGATCCCAGTCCGGAATCCCGTGGGTGTTGTGCAAGAACATCGTCACTGGTAATTCAGCCGGAGCTTTGGGTTCTTGCAGTAATCGCATGCCAGCTTCTTCTGGCGTTCGGTCGGCTTTGCGCGAGTTAACTTCACGAGCGGCGATCACGCAGTTTTCCCAAGTGGTCTCTCCACCCCGTGAACGCGGTACTATGTGATCGATATTACCTTCCCCAGCGTCCAGATTGCGTCCCGTATACTGACAACGACCTCCGTCGCGTTCCCATAGCGTGCGGGAATTGAGCTTCGGACGCTTCTTTGGCACCCGACAAAAGTTCGCCACCACAATAACCGTCGGAACCCGAATGCGACCTCGGGCCGTTCCAATGCTGGCGTCACATTCACGCACCGGCAGTTGCTGCCAGTCTTCCCATGTTGTGGGTACCATCCAGTCTTGTCCTTGAACGTCAAGAGCCGTAGCGGCGGTAGTCGCCATCTGACAAAAAGCTTCTGCGGGAGTCCGCGTGTTGATCGCCTGCCAGTTTCGATTGAGAACCAGCACTGTCTTAAGATCAAGAATCGAAGCGCTCATTGATTGGGAAAGCTAAAGTATTCTTTTCAGAAAGCACAACTCCAATTATTGCTTTTTCGTTTCGCAGAAAATACCGATTTAGGATCTTAGAAAAATATCGGCTAATTTGTTTTACATTGCCACAAAAGTGAGAGCCTTCCTTATGGGTGGACAATCAAAAAAGATTACCAGACGATCAACGCCATTTCATCAGCGTTAAAACAGAACCAAAGACCGAAGCAGAGCAAAAAAGTTTGTTTTGCTATCCCCTGCCGAGAACCTTAAAACTGATTTTTCCTCTCCATTAGGCCTCCCTCGCTGCCAAATCATTGGGTAGCACGAGGAGCTATATCCATCACACAGCGAAAACCGGTATGGTTTGACGGTGACTCATTATCCATCTGCTGGCGGGAGCCGGGCTGGTAACCTTTGCACCACTCGTCCGAACAGAGAAAGGACCCCCCTTTGGTTACCCGGTAAATCACTGGAGCGTTCGGTGGAATTGCCTCTTCCGGTTTTGGTCCAGTTGAATTTTTCGCCGTCGCTGAGGACAGGCTATAGGCCTGTGGATGATACAGATCGAAAACCATTTCCCAGACGTTACCGGACATGTCGTATAGACCGAACGCATTCGGAGGAAAGCTTTTCACAGGCGACGTAGTAATGTATCCGTCCTTCTCCGTATTTTTAAACGGCCACTCTCCCTGCCAGATGTTAGCCATCCAGACTGACTCTCCCTCGGGAAACATTTCCCCGCCCCAGGTAAACGGCTGGTGTTTCAAGCCGCCTCGAGCTGCCTTCTCCCACTCGGCTTCCGTCGGCAGCCGCTTACCGGCCCATTGGGCGTAGGCGGACGCATCTTCATGGATTAAGTTCACTACTGGGTGGTCCTCGAGTCCCTCGAGTGAGCTGCCTTTTCCTCCCGGAGTTCTCCACGTGGCTCCAGGCACCAATCGCCACCACTGAGTGATATCTTTCGAGTTGTAAAGTTCTCCCTTAGGAACTGCAAATACAATGGAACCCGCGAGGTGACCAAAGTTTGAGGCTTCTTCGATTCGCTCCATGGAATCAAGAATCTCTTCCTTCTCTCGACCAGTTGCGCGTTCTGCCATCGCTCCCAGACGCTTCAAGTTTATTTCAGCGGCGTCCTGCAATTCCTTGACCCGGTCTTCGGGTAAAGGCCTTTCCGAAAAGGTGACGTAACCGGTGGCCTCAACAAATTCAGCAAATTGACGGTTCGTAACTTCAGTCTCATCCATCCAAAAGGCATCAACTTGAACCTCGTGGATCGGGTAAGCCGACTGGTGAGAATGGGAATCCCCACCCATCTCTCCGGCATCCCCTCCCCGCATGAATGGACCACTAGGGATAAAAACCATCCCTTCCGGTGCCGGTGTGTTAGGGTCGGAGTTCGGGTTAGAACAACTATCCAAAACAAGTGGGGCGAGTGACAGGAGAAGGAGGAGGAGTAACCGCATGACTGATTGACAATGTTTAATGTATTCTAACATCGAAAGGGTTATACAGCGCCAGTTTTTGCCCCTGATTGCGCTTGAGAAATGCTGAGACACTAAGAAAAGCACCTAGTGACTAACTCACCATTTTCTCCAAAGGAGGGGCAAACTTGGTCAGATCAATTCCTTCAACGGCGGCTTTGTATTCTTCCATATTAGGAATCCGCCCTAGAACCGCTGATAGAACGACCACAGGAGTAGAAGCAAGAAGGGACTCACCCTTCTTGCGCTCGGAATCTTCAACGACTCTTCCTTGGAAAAGTCTAGTGGATGTCGCCATCACGGTGTCACCCTTTTCAGCTTTCTCCTGATTCCCCATGCAAAGGTTACAGCCCGGGCGTTCGAGATACATCATGTTTTTGTATTCAGCCCTCGCTGTGTTCTTAGGAGCGTTGTCATCAAAGACAAACCCGGAATATTTTTCCAGCGTCTCCCAATCACCCTCTTCTTTGAGCTCATCAATGATGTTGTAGGTTGGAGCTGCTACCACAAGGGGAGCCCGAAATACAACTTTACCCTGTTGCTCCTCTAAGTTGCGGAGCATCTGCGAAACGATCTTTAGGTCTCCCTTATGAACCATGCATGATCCAACAAAGCCAAGGTCTACTTTTTTGGTCCCCTCATAGTAGGAAACCGCTCGAATAGTGTCGTGAGTATAGCGTTTGGAGACATCTCCATTGGTCACGTCAGGATCGGCGATCATCGGCTCGACAATCTCGTTCAAATCAACAACGAATTCAGCGAAATACTTTGCGCTGGCATCCGGAGTCAGGATGGGCTTCTCACCTGACCTGATTTCGGAAATACGACTTTCTGCGCGATCAACTAAGCCTTGAAGGACTCCGGAATCGTTATCCATCCCCTTCTCGATCATGATCTGAATCCGGCTCTTCGCAATTTCGAGTGATTCAATCAATGTTTCATCCTGAGAAATACATATGGACGCTTTAGCCTTCATCTCCGCTGTCCAGTCGGTAAAGGTGAACGCTTGATCAGATGGCAGTGTTCCAATGTGGACTTCGATGACTCGCCCTTGGAAAACATTCTCGCCAAATTTTTTCAACATCTGCGCCTGCGTCGCGTGCACAACGTCGCGAAAGTCCATATGATCTTTCAAATCCCCCTCGAATGTCACCTTAACTGATTCGGGGATCGGCATGGTTGCCTCGCCTGTCGCCAGAGCTAACGCTACTGTGCCGGAGTCTGCTCCGAAGGCGACGCCCTTTGACATTCTAGTGTGGGAATCTCCACCAATAATGATGGCCCATTCGTCCACGGTCAGGTCGTTTAAAACCTTGTGGATCACATCCGTCATTGAGTGATAGACGCCTTCAGGATCACGCGCGGTGATGAGCCCAAACTTGTGCATGAACTTCATCAGCTTTGGGATGTTAGCCTGGGCCTTTTTATCCCAGACTGAGGCGGTATGGCAACCGGACTGGTAGGCTCCATCAACAGTCGGTGAGATCACCGTCGCGGCCATCGCTTCTAGCTCCTGAGAAGTCATCAAGCCGGTCGTGTCTTGGGATCCAACAATGTTGACCCTTACCCTAACATCAGAGCCCGCATGAAGCACGGAACCTTCGGCAACGCCCACCGCGTTCTGATTGAAAATCTTTTCCACTGCGGTGAGACCCTGACCTTCATGGGAAATCTCTTTCGAAGGGGCGAAGACAAGAGGTGCTTCAATCCCTAGAGTGGCAGCTGCAAAACTTTGGAGCTTCTTGCCAAAGACAACAGCGTAGGATCCCCGTGCTTTAATGAATTCGACTTTCTGAGGAGTGAGTGCCGAGGAAATATCCACCAACTCAGTTTTACCTTTGTAGAGTTTTTTCTCCTTAGTGTTGATCGTGAGAACTGTTCCCGTTTCCACGGAATAGGCCTGTTCAAGCACTGGATCCCCATTATCGTCAAGAATCGGGTTACCGCTGGAATCGAGCTTTTTAACCCAGTTTTTCAAGTCTATCCCAATGCCACCCGTCACGCCGACAGTGGTAAGAAAGATGGGAGAAATTCCGTTCGTTCCCGCCACAATGGGCGCGATGTTCACAAAAGGCACATAGGGACTCGCCTTCTTACCTGTCCACAGAGCGACGTTATTCACCCCCGACATCCGTGATGAACCCACGCCCATAGTACCTTTCTCAGCGATCAACATGACGCTTTTACCAGGGTTTGCGTTCTGGAGCGCCTCGATTTCGATCTGAGCGGCCTCGGAAATCATGCATTTACCGTGCAACTCACGGTCTGATCTTGAGTGCGCCTGATTACCGGGAGACAGCAAGTCGGTGGAGATGTCACCTTCAGCGGCGATGTAGGTAACCACGCCAATCTCCTCATCAACGTCGGGAAGTTTTGTGAAAAACTCGGCCTCGGCATAGCTTTCGAGGATCTCTTTGGCGAATCTATTACCGGCCTCACAGCCGGTTTTGAGACGATCTGTGTCCGCCTCATAAAGAAAAACCTGAGTTTTCAATACTTCTACCGCCTGCGAAGCAATGGACTCGTCCTCACCAAGAGCAAGATCCAGAAGAACCTCAACGGAGGGCCCACCTTTCATGTGAGAAAGCAGTTCAAAGGCAAACCTAGATGTGATCTCTTCGACCTCGACTTCTCCAAAAATGATCTCTTTGAGAAATTTCGCTTTGACGCTGGCTGCACTTGTTGTGCCTGGCAAGGTGTTGTAGACCAGAAAATTGAGAGAATCTTCCCGGGAGGAGCTTCCGAGATCTTTAATCTGCGCAACAATCTCGGAGAGCAAGGCACCGTCATCGATCGGCTTAGGGCTCAGACCCTCTTCTTTCCTCTCTGCAATCTCTGCAGCGTATTTTAAATACAAACTCATCTATGGGGCGACAAATGTCTGCTGAAGCTTCGTAATTTCAAGAAATTTGGCTCCCAACTCGCTATGCCGTGGTCCATTTAAGTGGACGCGGGATTCTTTACAATCGGTGGGGAAAATTGCAAGGAATCGCAAAAGATACCAAAGTTTCAATTATAATCAGTAAACCGAAAACAAATGCTCAAAAATAGGGTTTTCTTGAACCGACGGGTAACTCAAATCAACCCTCTGGAGCAGCGCGCCACCTTGCTATAACCAGACTTTTTGCTCACGCAGTTGCTTCTCTGCCGTCCCCAACCAGTCTCGGTTTGCCGCTGGGCTCGCAGGGCTCGGGTGGAGGATGCGACCAATTTTTACCTCCATTGCAATAGAATCCGCGACCCGCTTTAGGCAGCTCTCGGCAAACGCGCCAACTCCAATGGCGAATTCCGGCTTCAATAGGCTGAGGTTATTTGCCACGTAGGCGTCACACGCGTCAGAGACCGGTAGCATTTCAGCAGCAGGCAGCTTGTCGGGAGTCCGGTTACGCCCACTCTCCTCCATCCAGACGAGGGGGCAGTAGTTCAAGACGTAATGCTCGGCAAAGAAGTCTCCAGCATTGGGATACTTTTCTGCAAACAGCCCCCAAAATCGGCGACCGCTGACCTCTGATTTTTCACAATCAAACCCCACAATAGGGCGCTTGGGGTGCTCGGGGCACGGTTTCCCGATATCGGCCGAAATCCCCATCCAGTCGCGGACTGCCGAGACCTCACCAAAAGGCACTCCGGTTTGGGCCATTCCCCACGGGCCCGGATTCATACCCATCATGAGAACCCGCTTGGGAGAGTCAGCAAACCGATTCACAAAGATCTCATGAGATGCTCTCGCATATTCAAGAGGATTGTAGACGTGACTGACTGGTTCAGAAAACGACAGACCTTGCAGCTGACTCACAAGTTCATCGGTCGCTTCCAGAATTTGACTCGAAATTGACATACCCCATTCAACGGAGTCACAGCTCCTCGTCAAGCTACCTGTCCTTTATTCCCCACGTCACTGCTCAGCGATATCGCGACCGGCGCGTCAGTATTCTAGTAAAATTATTTAGGCGCAACCTGCCGTCAGTGAATTAACGACGCCTGCTAGTCTTCTCGAAAAAGAATGAATAAGCTTTTAGCCTGATGAACCGGACTGAACACGACACCATGGGGACTATTGAAGTTCAAGCAGACCGCTATTGGGGCGCCCAAACTCAGCGATCTATTCAGAACTTTCCGATTGGAGCAGCAGGCTCAATGCCAATCGAAATCATCCATGCGTTCGGCTATCTCAAGAAAGCTGCCGCGATGACCAATGCCAAGCTCGGGGCACTGACCCGAGAGAAAGCAGACCTCATCGCCCGAGCATGCGACGAAATAATTTCAGGAGAACTGGATGATCATTTCCCGCTCGTCATCTGGCAGACGGGGTCAGGAACACAGTCCAACATGAACTCGAATGAAGTCATTGCGAATCGCTGTCACGTGCTCGCGGGAAACATGCTTGGTAAAGGGGAGCGGACTATACATCCCAACGATGATGTGAATCGGTCGCAGTCTTCAAACGATACTTTCCCTACGGCGATGCACATCGCCGCTTACAAAGCGCTGGTAGAAAAAACAATGCCGGAAATCAGTCGCCTTAAAGACACCTTGGAAGCGAAATCTCGGGACATGTGCAAAGTCGTCAAAATCGGTCGCACCCACTGGATGGATGCGACTCCCCTCACACTGGGCCAAGAATTTTCAGGCTACGTTGCTCAAATCGATTACGGGCTCCGCGCCCTGAGGAATACGCTTCCTCACCTGTCTGAGCTTGCCCTCGGGGGTACAGCCGTCGGCACGGGTCTCAACACACCGGAAGGATATGCCACCAGCGTAGCCTCTGATATCGCCAGTCTGACGGATCTCCCCTTCGTTTCCGCGCCTAACAAATTTGAGTCCCTAGCCGCTCACGATGCTATCGTCGAATCTCACGGTGCCCTTAAGCAGCTGGCTGTAGTTTTGACTAAAGTCGCTAATGACATTCGTCTTCTTGCTTCGGGTCCCCGCTCCGGGATCGGCGAACTGTTGATTCCCGCCAATGAGCCCGGCTCATCGATCATGCCAGGCAAGGTCAATCCAACCCAAGTTGAAGCTCTGACGATGGTGTGCGCCCGAGTTATGGGTAATGACACAACGATTACCTTTTGCGGCGCTAATGGTCATTTCGAACTCAATGTTTTCAAGCCAGTCATGATCAGTGCCTTCCTCGAATCAGCAACGTTACTGAGCGATGCTTGTCGCGCCTTCAACGATAACTGCGCGGTGGGAATCGAACCCAACCAGAGCCGAATCGAATCTCACCTCAAAAACTCGCTCATGCTGGTGACGGCTCTTAATCGACATATCGGGTACGACAACGCCGCTAAAATAGCGAAGAAAGCTCACACTGAAAACATCTCCCTAAAGGAAGCTGCTCTTTCTCTCGAACTACTCTCTGAAGAGCAGTTCGATGAGTGGGTCGTTCCCTCCGACATGGTGGGATCCTTCGAGTCATGAAAGATATCACCCACAACATTATCGATTTGAGAGAGTTGGAGCCTCATCTAACTCATCCAGCGATTGCACTCAGGGCCGCCTCAACTCAAATCGACGAGTCGTTCTGGCTCATTGCCGACCACGACCCGGTAGAACTCCACGAATTCCTGCTCGAGCTGGCCTTGACGGTGCAGACTTTTATCTGCTCCGAAACCGAATACCGAGTATTCCTCGGCAAGGTGGCCTGACTTCAGATCCCCAATTATTTTCCCATGGGAGAAATGGTAACGGGGATCGACTTCGAGCAGGGTGTGTTAGAAATTGCAGCCGTCAGATCTATCGGCACCAGCGGATTCAATTCTGGAAAGTAGCCAGCCACAGCCTTCCGCGGGAGTTCATACGGAATCGCTAAAAACCGAAAAACCTCTCGAACGCGGCCGCCGCTCTCATTGCGAACACTGATCTCCTGTAGAGGTTTCAGATTGCGCTCCTCCATATCCTCAGGATTTATAAAAAGGATGCGACGCTCGTTGTGTATGCCACGATAACGATCGTGCAGGCCATAAACAGTGGTGTTGAATTGATCATGGCTTCGCACCGTCATCAGCATCAGCTCGCCGTCATCAAGGGTGGCTTGGTGAAGGGAATCACTGGAAAATTCGGCTGACCCTGACGCCGTTTTAAAAATACGTTCTTTCGCCGCGTTTCGAAGATAGAAGCCGCCAGGCTCCTCAACTCGCTCATTGAAGTTTTCAAAACCCGGAACCGTTCTTTCAATCAACTCTCTGATCTTTCGATTTTCTTTTGCAACCTCGACAAAATCGAAGGTCGCTTTTTCTCGAAGGGTCGCTGCAGCCATTCGTCCTACAATCATCGCTTCGCTCAAGAGATTAACCGAAGCCGGCTCCATCGTTCCTCGGCTTTGATGAACCACGCTCATGGAGTTCTCAACCGTGGCAAACTGAATCTTTCCGTCTTCAGCAAGATCCCGTTCACTGCGACCGAGGCAGGGAAGAATTAGCGCTGTCTCGCCGGTGACGACATGACTCCGGTTCAATTTTGTCGAGACGTGAACCGTTAATGAGCAGTTTTTTAAAGCCTCAGCAGTGTAGTCCGTATCAGGTGTAGCCTGCAAAAAGTTGCCTCCCATCGCAATGAAAACGGATGCCTTCTTTTCGTGCATCGCCCGAATTGAATTTACCACATCATAACCCACCTCACGCGGCGAGGTGAAACCGAACTCACGGTCGATCGCATCATGAAACCACTCAGGCATTTTCTCAAAGATACCCATAGTCCGGTCTCCTTGGACATTACTGTGCCCACGCACGGGGCAGAGCCCAGCTCCATCGCGCCCCAAAGCCCCCAGCAAGAGGTGAAGATTCACTACCTCTCGAATTGTAGAGACCGCATTGTGATGCTGTGTCAGGCCCATCGCCCAACATGTAATCACCTTCCGTTCGCCACGGGCGATGGCATTGGCTGCCTGCCTGATAGCGTCCTCAGACAACCCAGAATGCTCTTCAATTAAGTCCCATTCCGTCGTTCGCACCGTTTCGAGGAAAGGATCAAGACCCTGGGTATATTGCTCGAGGAAGACCGCATCGAACACACTTCCCGGCGCCTTCTCTTCAAGATCAATTAACGCCTTATTCAAACCCCGGAAGAGAGCGAAGTCACCGTTCACTTTTACCCGGAGAAACTGGCTTGTCAGCGGCGTCGAAATTCCCATCATGCCAGAGATTTCCTGCGGATGCGCAAAACCAACCAAACCGGCCTCCTTCATCGGGTTCACGGCAAGGATTTCGGCTCCGTTGCGAACCGACTTTTGGAGCGCGGATAACATCCGCGGGTGATTAGTCCCAGGATTTTGACCGACCACGAGAATCGTTTCTGCCGACTCAATATCTTTCAAAGTCACAGTTCCTTTACCGACGCCTATGGAAGAACCGAGAGCAGCTCCGCTCGACTCGTGACACATATTAGAACAGTCAGGAAGATTATTCGTCCCGAACATCCTGACAAACAAGCCATACAAAAATGCGCTCTCATTGACAGTGCGACCAGACGTGTAGAAAACTGCCTCATTAGGATCGTCAAGAGAATTAAGTTCCTTCCCAATTAGTTGAAACGCTTCCTCCCAATCAATCGTCTCGTAGTGAGTTGATCCCGGTCGCAACACCATCGGATCTGTCAACCTCCCCTGCTGCTCCATCCAATAATCCGACTCACGCGAAATTTCTGCGACCGAATACTTCTGGAAAAAGGCAGGATTCACTTGGCACTTTGTTGTTTCTGAAGCCAGCGCCTTAGCTCCATTTTCGCAGAACTCCGTCGCCGCCCGGTGATCATCGGGATCAGGCCAGGCGCAGGACGGGCAATCGAATCCACCTTTTTGATTCAGCTTTGCCATTCCCTCTGCCCCACGCTTCAGTCCGGCAAGACCGAAGACATGCTTGAGGGAAGAAGCGACTGCTGCCACCCCGGCAGCGTAGGCTTTGGGCTTCGAAACGGAAATTCCGGTGTGCGCTTCAGGAGGCTGGGCGTTCACTTCTTCCGAGGAACGGTTGGGGGCTGATTTCATACGAAGTGTCGAAGCGTGGCAGGTTTACATCAAAAGACACGCAAAAATGTTGGCCGAATAGTGCTGAGAGGTTACGCAGTAACTCCGCGATCGGATTTTCCCGCCCACCTTCTCTTCTTTTGAGTAGAACGTTGCCTTGCCTGAGAAACAGCCGTATCTCAAAGAAGTGAAATCGATCAAAAGAATTGCCATTGTTGGAGCGGGTTCGGTCGGCGGCTACTACGGCGCCTGCCTTGCTCGGAATGAGGATGTCTCCTTCCTGATGCGCAGCGATCTCAAAAAAGTTCAGAAGGACGGACTGGTGATCGAGAGTCCAAACGGCGGTTTCTGTATTGAGAAGGTGCAAGCATTCGGGTCAAGCGAGAAAATCGGTCCCGTTGATCTCGTTATCATTGCGCTAAAAACAACTTCAAATGATGCGCTGCCCGATCTTATAGCTCCCCTATTAAAGACCGATACCCGAATCCTGACGCTCCAGAATGGCCTTGGAAACGAATCGCTTCTTCACCAACTTTTTCCGGCCCATCCTATCTTTGGAGGTATGTGTTTTGTGTGTATCAACCGCGGAAATCCTGGGGTGATTCGTCACCTTGCACACGGAAGGGTGGAATTGGGGGAACTCACAACCAGCGGGCAGCTTACTGATATTGCTGAACTTTTTCGAAACGCCGGAATCGATTGCAGAGAACTTCCCAACCTCGGACTTGCCCGATGGCGCAAGCTTGTATGGAACGTTCCATTTAACGGTTTGTCGATAGCAGCCGGAAATCTCGATACTTGTCAGATTCTGGAAAGCCCCGAATTGGTCGATCGAGTGCGCTCTCTCATGCGTGAGATCATTGCCACAGCGGCGTCCCAAGGCCACCACATCGATCCCGAATTTGCCGAAGCCAATATTAACGGTACGAGGGAAATGGGGCCTTACGAACCGTCCAGCCTGGTCGACTTCAAAGCAGGCAACCCTGTCGAAATAGAAGCCATCTGGGGAAAGCCTCTGTCATCTTCACGCGGAGCAGGTGTGCCCACCCCGGAACTGGAAAAGCTCTATTTCGAAATTTGCGACGCGATCAAAAAACGGTAATGATTGAGAATGCCGTTGCCTGAGTTCCATCTTCCGGAGAAACCATTACCTGCCAGCCCACAAGTTGGACTTATCCTTGGCTCGGGTTTGGGCAGCTTTGTTGATTCGCTCTCAGATTGCACAACGATCAACTATGATCAAATTGAAGGGCTACCTACTAGCACCGTTCCCGGTCACGCCGGAAGACTTCATCTCGGCAGCCTCGGCGGGATCAATGTAGCCGTCGCCCAAGGAAGATTGCACTGCTACGAAGGACACTCTGCTTTTACTGCAGCCGCACCGGTTCGCCTCCTTCACCAACTTGGAGTTTCGACTCTTATTCTCACAAACGCCGCCGGAATCGTGAATGCCAATTTCAAGCCCGGACGTTGGATGCTCTTGTCGGACCATCTCAATCTCGCTCGGCTCTCTCCGCTGACTGGCTCAGCCGAATTCATCGATCAAACCAAGGCTTATTCACGCGAACTCCGCGAACTACTTAAAGCCGTGGCATCCGATTCAGGGGATACCAAACTCTATGAAGGCGTCTATGCATGGATAAATGGCCCGGAATATGAGACTCCTGCCGAAATCCGAATGCTACGCACTCTTGGCGCCGACGCTGTTGGAATGTCAACTGTCCCGGAAGTGATTCAGGCCCGGGCATTGGGAATACGGGTTGTCGCTATGTCTTGCCTCACGAACTTCGGTGCCGGACTGTCAGGAAAAACGCTCAGCCACGAAGAAGTAATCGAAGTCGGTCAGCAAGCCTCACGCCAGCTATCTAACCTTCTTGAAAACGCGATTCCAGGGTTCGTCGAAATCTAAGTAGGACTTCCAAGACAAATCTCCCCGTTGGTCCCTTGATCGAAATCGGGGAAACGGGTGCATTCTGAACGCTGAAAACAGTCCCTGCCGTGCTCGTGGTATTTTTTGGACAATCTGGCATTCGGCTTCAAGCCAACAAAGTGAGCAGATCTCCCGGTCTTTCGAGTATTTTCGTCGCCCCGTGCTCCAGTAATTCATCAACTGGCCGAAATCCCCAACTCACCCCGACAGCATGCATACCTGCATTGACTGCGGTCATCATGTCGACATCGGAGTCTCCGATAAAGTAGCAGTCAGACGGGAGAGCACCCGCAGCAGCAGCCACCTCCAGAGCCGCTGTAGGATCCGGTTTTTTAGGCACTCCTTCACGAGCTCCGAGAACAATATGCCATTCCCACTCGGGCAAAAACGTCTCAACGCACTTCACAGTAAAGTCGTGAGCTTTGTTTGACATCACCCCGATCGGGATGCCAAGAGATTGGATTTCCTTAAGTAACTCAGGAATCCCGGAAAAGGGCTTCGTCGTGTTTTTCCAGTTGCGCTCATACGCCTCACGATACTCGTCGAGAATTGCATTTGTCTCCGCGCCTTCCTCAGGACGATCCTTTTCAGGAAAAATATCACGAACCAGATTAATCATCCCGTTGCCAATGAAAGTCCGATAATCGTCCACCGGATGAGGCTCAAACCCATGCGCCTGCAGAACCGCGTTTCCTGAGTCGGCCAGATCTTGGAGCGTGTCCAGAAGCGTCCCGTCCAAGTCAAAGATCACTGCTCTCTTTTCGGCAATCATGACTTAGAACTTCGGAGCAAGTTCCATGCACAGATGAGCGCCTTCAGACCCCCCATTTCAATTGAAGGGTCGATACCACACCCCCAGAGCAAGGTTCCATTATCAACATGTTTGATTTGAACATAAGCTGCCGAGTCCGCATCCGAACCCCCGCGAAGTGCCTGGCTACGATAGTCTGTCACGGTAAAGTCTTTGCGTCCTGCCTCTTCGAGAAAATTCACAAAAGCATTAATGGTCCCGTTACCCTTCCCGGTGCCTTCTACCTCTTCGCGCCCGATCTTCACTTTAGCATGATAGATCATCTCACCCGCGCCGCCCGCCGAGTGATCGAGTTCGAATTTTTCAAGACTCAGGGGAGTCTCAATATTGACGAAATTCTCGAAGAAAAGCTCGCCAATCTCTCTGTTGCTAAGTTCCCTGGCGGCAGCATCAGCCTTATCGTAGACAAACTTGCCCACTTGAGGGTGCATTGTTTTGGGAAGATCAAAGCCATGCTCGCGATCCAGCACGTAAGCGACTCCACCCTTACCGCTTTGGCTATTGATACGAATGATCGCTTCATAGCTTCGCCCAATATCTTTCGGGTCGATGGTCAAATATGGCACGCCCCACGGGACTTCTTCACCAGACTCAGCAACGTCCTTCGCTCGGCGATCAAAGCCTTTTTTGATCGCATCCTGATGGCTTCCTGAAAAAGCAGTAAACACCAACTCACCCGCATATGGCTGGCGGTCCGATACTTCCATGCGCGTCGTTTCTTCGTAAATCTGGCGAATGGATGAAAGATCAGCAAAGTCAAGCCCAGTCCCAATACCATGGCTGCTCATGTTTAAGGCCACGATTACGATATCAAGATTTCCAGTACGTTCCCCGTTTCCAAACAACGTTCCTTCTACCCGATCCGCTCCTGCCATCAACCCCAATTCAGTTGCGGCAACGCCAGTGCCACGGTCGTTATGGGTATGAAGACTGACAATAGAATTCTCCCTGTTATCCACATGACGACAGAACCACTCGATTTGATCGGCATGAACGTTGGGAGTAGACCACTCCACTGTCGCCGGAAGGTTTAGGATAATCTTCTTATCGAGACTCGGTTTCCAAACGGCCGAAACCGCATTGCAGACTTCCAGCGCGTATTCCATCTCGGTATCGGAAAAGCTCTCCGGCGAATACTGCAAAGTAATCTCAGTGCCGGGTAAAGTCGGCACGAGCTCTTTGATCAGTTGCGCCCCTTCGACTGCGATCTGTTTGATGCTCTCTTTCGAAGCGTCACCAAAAGTCACGCGACGTTGCAGGGGCGATGTCGAATTATAGAGATGAACGATCGCTTTTTTGACGCCCTCAAGACTCTCAAAAGTGCGACGGATCAAATGCTCACGCGCCTGCACCAGAACTTGTACTGTCACGTCATCGGGAATGCGATCTTGCTCAACCAGTGCCCGAAGGAAATTAAACTCCGTATCCGCTGCCGATGGAAAACCCACCTCAATCTGCTTAAAACCAATGCGCACCAGTTCGTCAAAAAGGCGGATCTTCTCGTCCACGCTCATCGGTATCGGTAGCGCCTGATTCCCATCACGAAGATCGACGCTACACCAGATGGGAGCACTCGTAATCGTCCGATTCGGCCATTGACGGTCGGGCAAGTCGACCACCGGGAACGGATGATACTTCTGAATGGATTCAGGATTCATGGGTTTTTGGGTTTTATGTAAAAAAAACAGCGGGACGCAATTCACCCGCTTCAGCAGGAGTCAAAAAGTTAGGAAAAAGACAAATACCGGGCAGACTAGCCCAGCAGCACCTGCTCAAGAGCGAGCGGGAGAGCGAAATGTTTGGTACTGATTGTCGTGTGATTCATCCGTTATATTTAAACGTAGGCCGATTACGCAGACTGTCCAGAAGCAATCTTCCATCTCGATGGCCCGCTACCACCGCCGTTGCGATAGCACCCGAAAGGCATCGCCCGCCCCGGCGCCCGCCATCACATCACTCCCCTCGCCGTAGCGATGAAGGAATTCGGTCTGCTTTTCGTAGCCAACTTTTTCTAGTTCTAATTCCCTACCCCAGTTCATCAAATCGGTGAAATTCACATCGACGGTCAGATCCTGCTTTCCAATGCGCTGATAAATTTCGGCTCCCTCCAATCGCTGTTGCTGAAAATAGGCCCTCGCAGTTCCGTGGGGACGCCTGTGATAAACCTCAGCCGCTTCACCCCCATAATCGATCGTCAACATGGAACCTTGCTCCCACTGCTGAACTGCATGTGCCAACCAAAGTTGGTAAAGGGGCTGAATCTCGACTCTTTGCCCTTGGGGACGCTCAGATAGATTCATCGCCGAATAGAGATCGACGGGGAATCCCTTGGGCAGAGCGCGGAACACCTCGCTTAGCCCACGCTCGCGGTCAAAGGCGATAAACACCTCATGCCAATGACCTTCAATTTGACTCCAGATCATTCTCTTAGCCGGAAATGCATCGACCAACTCATTCGAGAAAATCAAAGCTTTGCTGCCAGCAGCCTCGAGCGCTTCCTCCATTTTGGTGTGCCAGAAAACCTTAAAACCCTTCAACACCGCCTGCTGTTTCTGCCGAAGCGGCGCTGACACATCGACGATGTGATAGTGGACCTCGCGACGCTTCCACCAGTTGAATGACTTTAGAATTTCCCGAGCAAGCACTCCGTTCCCCGCCCCTACTTCGATCACATGAAACGCGCCGCTCCAGTCGTGATATTCCCGCTCCTCCTTAAGCCACTTTGCGATGGCTCGACCCAGCGCTGCTGACAACGTTGCGGAGGTCGCAAAATCACCACGTTCTCCGCCTACATCCTCAATTTCAGCTGAGTAGTATCCAAAGCTTGGATCGTACAGCGCCATCGCCATAAAATTTTCAAAGGGAATCTCACCGCCTGACTTCTCGAATGTCCGATGAAGAAATGAGCGTAGATCGGACATGGTCGCGAAGATCAAATAAAGTAACGATCCCTATTCAACAACGTTTCTCCGATTGCCGGAACCAAAAATAGACGAAATTTGACGGCGATCCCCTAATTACGAGCAGCTGTTGGTGAAGCGATGATGCCCGAAAACGAAAGCACGGCTTGTCATATTCTATTACGTTTTATCATGGGACTGCAGCGCCATGACTATGGCATTGAAGAACTGAGCCACGCCACCAAACTGACTCCAAACGGCGCTCAAACCCAATATTTCTATGACATTGCCTTGAATTCGTTAGATAACTTCGGTGAAGCACTGCCACGTATACAGGAGGCTCACGATCTCGATCCTTACGAGGTGGAATTCCTCATCGGTCTGGCCACGATCTGCGTCGACAGTGGTAAGATTGACCTGACTCTGGGAGGCGCCAAGCCGAGCTCACAATTAATCCATCGGATCTGCAATTCCGGCAACTGGTTCGCAGTTTGGGAGGTCAGTAATCTCAGCTTGCCGAGGCGCGGTAGCGACGCAGTTCAAAATCCTCATCGCGGTGGAGCACTTCTGCTAACTCGAAACCTTCCTCAAACTGCGGGAGGAAAGTATCGCCCTCGTAGGGGTGAAACACATAACTCAGGAGCACTTCTTCGCACTGAGGAATCATCTCAGAATAAATCTGGGCACCCCCGATAACAAAAATCGCTTCTTCATCTTTGAGGAGCTCGATCGCTTCCTCACAAGACCCTACCATTTCGAATCCCTCAGGGCCTTGAGAAACACTCCGCGAAATGACGACATTACGCCGCTTTGGCAAAGGCCCGTTTGGCAGAGAATCCATCGTCTTACGACCCATCACAATCGGGTGACCTATGGTCAATTTCTTGAACCACTTTAGATCCTCCGGCAAACGCCAAGCAAGGTCTCCATCTTTCCCGATGACCCGGTTCGATGCCATCCCTACAATGGCTTTTATAACAGGGCGACTCATACTGCAATTGGAGCTTTGATTGTTGGGTGCGGGTCATACCCCACCAATTTAAAATCATCATAGCAGAACCCATCTATCTCTTTCACAACTGGATTGAGCTTCATCTGCGGCAATGACCGCGGTTCGCGGCTCAACTGCTCGCGGGTCTGGTCTAGGTGGTTCTGATATAGGTGCAAATCACCAAACGTGTGAACGAAGTCACCTGGCTTCAGATCACAAACCTGCGCCATCATCATGGTGAGCAATGCGTAGGAAGCAATATTGAATGGAACCCCAAGGAAGAGATCGGCGCTACGTTGGTAAAGTTGGCAGCTCAATTCCTCGGCTGTTGTATCAACGTAAAACTGAAACATCGTATGACAGGGCGGTAGTGCCATCTCTTCGACGTCTGCCGGATTCCAAGCACTGACGATATGTCTCCGGCTCGTTGGATTATTTTTGATCGAATCCACGACGCGAGCGAGTTGGTCAATCGTCTGCGAACCGTCTCCAATAGCCCAGGATCGCCATTGCTTTCCGTAAACCGGGCCAAGATTTCCATCCTCATTGGCCCACTCATCCCAGATGGTGACACCATTGTCATTCAGATATTTGATATTGGTATCGCCATTCAGGAACCAGAGCAGTTCGTGTATAATAGAACGCAGGTGGACCTTCTTCGTCGTGAGACACGGGAATGATTCACGCAGGTCGAAGCGCGCCTGAGCACCGAAGACGCTAATCGTTCCAGTGCCGGTACGGTCACCCCGTGCTTTACCATTTTCGAGCACGTGGTTAAGAAGGTCGAGGTAGGCTTTCATCACTTGGATAGGTTAAGAATTAAATATCATTCCCGATACAGAGATGATGGACCATCCTCAGCGGCGACGGCAAGTTTTTCGAGCAGATCAGACAAGTTATTTGAGTGAATCAGATTGGCAGCATCATTCGCTGAAATGAAACCGGCTTTCACCTGGGTCTTTGCACAAAACGAGATTAATTCGTCGTAAAACCCATCCACATTGAGGAGCCCGCTCGGTTTGTCATGCTCTTGAAGTCGTGACCATGTCAGCATTTCAAACATTTCATCGAGTGTCCCAATGCCTCCAGGCAAGGAGATGAAGGCGTCACTAAGTTCAGCCATGCGAGTCTTCCGTTCGAGCATGGTCCCCACCACATCCATCCGCGAAGCCTTGGGATGAGCCAGTTCGCGGGTCTCAAGATAAGTCGTAATCACTCCAATTATTTCGCCACCTGCATCAATACAACCATCGGCGACTGCTCCCATAAGGCCGAAACTGCCACCCCCCGTCACGAGCCTGATCCCGTTCTCGGCGAAATACTTCCCGACCCCACGCGCCGCCTCTGCAAAAGCCGGATTGGTCCCTTTTTGGGCCCCGCAGAATACACAGATCGATCGCAGGTTAGTCGACATAGAAAGGTTCATACTCGACCTCAGCGCCTCCTCTGCAAGGGAATCCTTGCCGCAGTTCAATAAATCCTCACTTCTGATCGGGAAATAAGTGGCGGCACCGTCTTGGTGTCGTTTAAACTGTCAAAATGACAGCACGTCAGTATCTTTTTGCGGGTCGGGTCCAAGGGGTCGGATTCCGCTATACGACCAAAAACCTAGCCAAAGGTTTCGATGTCCTCGGTTGGGTCAAAAATCTACCCGACGGGCGCGTTGAACTACAGATCATGGGTGACGAAGAGGAACTTAATGAATTTATCGAGGAACTTCACGACAGCCCTTTAGGGCATCATATTCAGGAGCAGGAAGAACGCACCCTTCCGTTGCTCGAAAACATCCAAGGATTTTCTATTCAGCACTGATTTACGAATTGATGAGCAACTGCGCGGTAGAAGTTAAAAACATGACTAAGGTCTTCAGTAAGGGACTGAAGAAAAGCGACTACGTAGTCGCCGTCGACAATCTTTCATTCGAGATTGAGACTGGCGAAGTTTACGGATTGATCGGACCGAATGGATCGGGCAAATCTACAACCATGAAAGTCGCCCTTGGACTCATGGCACCCAGTAGAGGCAGCGTTAAAGTTTTCGGCTTCGACAGTGGCGACATTCGCGCTCGCAACGAGATCGGTTTCCTTCCAGAAAACCCCTACTTCTACAAACACCTCACCGGAGCCGAGACCTTGAAATTCTACGGTAAACTATGTGGCTTCCGCGGAGGCGAACTAAAAGACCGCATTGCTGAATTACTGGAACTTGTCGAACTCGAAGGCGCCGCCAAGCGCCGACTAGGCGGTTATTCAAAAGGTATGCTGCAGCGCATTGGACTAGCTCAAGCACTTATTCAACGCCCCCGCCTCGTCATTCTTGATGAGCCTACCGCAGGGGTTGACCCACTCGGCTCCCGTCAAATCCGCGACCTTATCCTTAAGCTCAAAGAGGATGGCATCACCGTTTTTCTTTGCTCGCACCTACTTGAGCAGGTCCAAGAAGTCTGCGACCGAGTTGGGATCATTTTCGAAGGCCGCATGCGTCGCGAAGGACCTCTTGCCGAGTTGATTCAAATCAATGAACAAACCTCTATGACTTTTGCGGGCGCCAAACCCCAACTCCTCGCTAAAGTTCGAGACCTCATTGAAGCAGAATCAGACGCTACTATCGTAGAAGAAGGTCACCCAAAAACTACACTGGAAAGACTATTCATCAGTCTTTCCAAAAGTGAAAAAGAAGAGGAGGAGAGAAAATGAGCCAGTCACCTCCCTCCGTTTTCGAACCGGCCTCCAAACCGGTATCACCATTTTCCTTCGGTCGGGTCATGGTTATTGCTTCCAGTTCGGTGACACAACTCGTGCGCATGAAGACCTTCTACTTCCTGCTCGCATTCGCTGCGATCATCGTTGTCCTCATGAGCCTCAACCCGCCAACGACACCTGCGGGCGTACTCTCGACGATCAAGCGAATCTCATTTGGAACGATGGATATCTTCGCCTGGCTCTTTGCCATCGTTTCGACAGCCTTACTAATTCCCAAGGACATTGAGGACCGGACGCTCTACACCATTCTTTCAAAACCGGTTCGGCGCATTGAATACCTCATCGGTAAACTCCTCGGAGTTCTCTTCGTTATCGCCGTCTCGCTAGCAGTTATGTATGGTATCTGCGCACTGGCCCTCTTTTCCCGCGAGAGCCTCTACATTGCCGAAGAACTGGGAGCGATGCAGGCAGGTGCTCAGTATTCTGCCGAAGAGGTAGAAGCGCAGATTGCCTTAATTCAGCAGCAGGGACTTCGGCTTGAACTTGGCATCGCAGTGCTCGCTTCATTCTTGAAGTCTGCTGTTGTGGCATCAGTTACGATCTTTCTATCCACCTTTGCTTCGAGCTCCCTCTTCTCAATCATCATCAGCGTCCTCATTTTTATCATCGGCCATGCCCATACCATGGCAACAAGCTTCTGGCTTTACCAAACTGACAACAGCCTGTTGGTAGAGCTGATACTTAAGTGCGTCAAAATCTTTATCCCGAATTACCAACTCTACTCTTTCAGCCATGGAATCATTCAGGGAGAAGCTGTCTCCTACTCACTGGTCTGGCAGATGACAGGACTGACCGGCGTCTACCTTGTCGTGTTCATTTTTCTCTCCCTTCTCGTGTTTATTGATAAAGAGTTTTAGCTGTGTCTCACTTCAAGAAAATCCCTCGAACTGTGGTTATCCTCGTGGTCCTTGCCGCGTTTGGGCTGACGAGAGCACCATTTGAAGATCGGCTGGTGCGGGATTTAATTGACACTAAAATGGTCGTCCCACCCCCTGGTATGACCGTTCTCGACCAGATGGGGCAATCAGCGCTCATGGCCACACTCGGTGGGCTCCGACCCCTCGTCGCCAGCTTCATGTCACTGCGAGGATACGAAAACTTCTCAGAGAAAAACTGGGACGAACTTCACCAAACCTACCAAGTGATCACAGCGCTCGAGCCACGCGAGGAATTCCACTGGGTCAATGCTATCTGGCATCTTGGCATTAACGCGACTGCGAACATGGAACTAGACACCAAAATTCCAGAGTTCGAACGCAAACGCCGCTTCTTCAACTACGCCCAACAGGCCATTGAGTTTGCAGACAAAGGGATCGATCAGATCCCCGATTCGGTCGAAATCCGGAAACAGGTTGCTGAAGTTTACCGGGAAAAACTTAAGGATTGGTCAAGCGCCGCCAGAACATATGGGGAAATTAAAGATCTCGACGGGGCTCCTCAGTATGCCGAGCGTTTCCATGGGTATTTTCTTGCCAAGGTGCCTGGCAGAGAGAGGGAAGCTTACGACTACCTTAAAGGTCTCTATGATAAAGGCGCGGATCAGCACCTTCCAACCCTGATCTACGAAGTGCGCCGGCTCGAAGAAATCCTGAAAATCCCCTACCCTGAGCGCATACCCGAAGCTGACCTAAACAGAAATCGAGCTCGCCCTCAAAAACCAAAATCCAAACCGCTACCAGGCGGAGTTATCATCCCTTGAAGCATCCAACTTCCGCGATTGAATCGGGCTCCATCACGTTGCGAATCCCGATTTCTGTGTTTAGTTCGGAGGCTCACCCGTTTAACCGCTGCTGTTTCGAGAGAGCTCATTCACTCCATGAAATACGCCATATTCGGAGATATTCACGCCAACCTCGAGGCCTTACAGGCCGTCCTAGCCGATGCCGAACAACAAGGCTGCACCAATTACGTCTGCACCGGTGATATTGTAGGCTATGCCTCCGATCCCAACGAGTGCCTCAAAATCATTCGCGAGATGGACTGCCCAGTCGTCAAAGGAAATCATGACGAAGAATCCACTCTCAGCACCTCACTCGACGGACTCAACCCTCTTGCCAAACAGGCGATGGAATGGACCCGCGCCCAACTTAACGAAGATGAGCGGGACTTTCTCAACAACATGAAGCTGGTGCGTCAGGTTGCCGATTTCACTATCGTTCATGCCACACTCGACACTCCCGGCAGCTGGACCTACGTCACAAACAAGTTCGATGCCATGGCAAGCTTCTCTTATCAATTTACCCAACTATGCTTTTACGGCCATACTCACACACCTCGCATTTATGTAAAAGGCGACAGCGTCGAACCGCTTGAGGAAATTGAAGTGAACCTCGAAATGGGCCGGAAATATTTTATCAATGTCGGCAGCACAGGTCAGCCCCGCGACGGTGACTGGCGGGCCTCCTACGCAGTCTATGATTCCGACAACCAAAACATGACGATTCGCCGCATCGACTACGACATTCAGAAAGCTCAGGATAAGATTATCGAGGCCGGTCTTCCCGAAATGTTAGCGCATCGTCTCACACTGGGTAAGTAGAGTGAAACTCGCGGAATGTAAACGTATCCTCGTGGTGAAGCCGAGCTCGCTCGGAGACATCATCCACACCCTGCCAGCAGTCGAGGCAATCCATCGCGCCGTTCCCGACGCTGAGATCGACTGGCTCGTCAGCACGGACTGGAGCCCTCTGCTTAAGGGCGTGACATTCCTTGACCGTCTCATTCCTTTCCCTCGCAAAGAGTTTCGTGGCATCAGCGGGGGATTGAAAGCGGTCACCTGGGCGAGGACGACCTTACAGCAAACGCACTATGATCTCACCCTTGACTTTCAAGGGCTCTTCCGTAGCGCCCTTCTATCCCGACTTACAAAAACTAGCCGAGTCATGGGCTTCCAAAAAACGAGAGAAGGAGCCAGTTTATTCTACGATGAAAAAGTGATGATCCAAGGCTGGTCGGCCACTCACGCCGTCGATCGGAACCTTGCCCTCGCGAAAGCCGCGGGTGCCGACATCGTCTCCCCCAGCTTTGGTTTACCGGAGGGAGATCCGGTCGACGGTCTTACTTCGATACGTAAAAAACCGACCATTCTTCTTCATCCCTTCTCTCGCGGGGAAGGTAAATCCCTTTCCACCGACGAGGTGATTGAGCTGGCGAATCAACTTGCTCCAACTCCCATCATTCTTGTAGGAATGTTTGAAGGAAATACTCCCGATACGTGGCCAGACAATATCACTGACCTTCTCGGTCAAACCTCCTTACCTCAACTGATCCACCTCATTCGTTTCTGCGATTGGACCGTAAGCGTCGACAGTGGTCCGATGCATCTTGCTGCCGGCATAACCGACCGAGTTCTTTCACTTCATACTTGGTCTAATCCCGCGATGGTCGGCCCATGGCCTAAGTCGTCTTGGGCCTTTCGAGAAGGAGAGATCGTTCAGGTCGTCGATTTAACACCTGACCGTTTTCCAGAACGTCGCGATCTCAAAAGTATTTACGGAAAACAACGACGCCTCTTCAAACCCGACGACATCGAGACGATGACTTCATTTTTGCGCGAGCAATTATCCATATGAAACATGTCCAGATTTACACTGATGGCTCTTCCCGGGGCAACCCTGGCCCGGGCGGTTACGGGACGGTAGTCAAATATGGACAACATGCTCGCGAACTCGCCCAAGGTTTCAAAGTGACAACCAATAATCGGATGGAAATCCTCGCAGCAATTGCAGGGCTTGAGTTGCTCAACGAACCCTGTCAGGTAACGGTCTATTCCGATTCACGCTATCTTGTCGATTCCCAGACCAAGGGCTGGGTCGATGGCTGGAAGTTACGCGGCTGGAAGAAAAAGGACAAATCCGGCGTAAAGAACGTTGATCTCTGGAAACGACTTGAGGCTTCGGCAGAAGGGCACGAGATCGATTGGCAATGGGTAAAAGGGCACGATGGCCATGAGATGAATGAGCGATGCGACACCCTTGCGACAGAAGCAGCCGATGGGGAATACGGGGCACTCATTGACGACCGCGGTTTCAAAGGTTAATCCCCTCACTTCGAGTTCCCGCATAAAAGTGGCTTGGCTTTC
>TARA_B100001093_G_scaffold357080_1_pt1 | contig 27014 bp, 17 predicted proteins | sample TARA_B100001093 | Tara Oceans TARA_B100001093 (sample SAMEA2623116) | marine metagenome | biome: marine biome (ENVO:00000447); feature: surface water layer (ENVO:00002042); material: "saline water (ENVO:00002010), including plankton (ENVO:xxxxxxxx)" | depth 5 m | reverse complement strand
CCAAACCCACCTCCTTCAGTACTCTCTGATTCACTCAAAACATATGCGGCAGATCGATTTGGGAAAAACAATGCTTGGCGCTACACCGTCACACAGCCCGCGATTAATGCCATTCTTCAAGCAATGGGCCGCCCAATACGTTCAGTAGGTGACAGAGCACTCATTCTGCTTCTCGACCAACGGCATACAGACCGAACATACATCAGTTGTTACCCCAGTGATTTACGTATGAATTCAACAAATGACCCCCAGACAACGTCGAGTTTTGCTCGTCGATTCTTTTCTAAAGTTCACACACTTGAAGAAGTGTGAACAAAGAGAAACTACGGAGGACGAAGGTTCATGGAGGCCGCACCCAACCGATATACCATGTCGACATGGGAACCCGTTCAACTGCACACGACCCTTTCGGAGAATTTCGTTGAAGAAACGACGCAGGCAAAGACATTGGGGCTTGATGCAGAGCCACAACAACTCCATGCAGAGTTCCACGCTCATGCAGACCACATGTCCGAAGTTCAAATGAATCATCAGCGAGTACTTGTAGCATCAGGAATGATTCCTGAATCTCACTTAGCTGAAATTGAACCTGAACGCAGTTTAGCGTGGATGGTTGATCAATTGCACGGCACCGTGAATCCAGACGGCCTTACAATTCCACTTCATGGCGCAGATAATTCCGATATAGAAATTTCAACCCTGAACGATGAGGTGCAACGACAATTACGCCTCGTGGTGAAAGAGTCTGGACATGATGACTTGACGCGAATTCTTCCACTTCCTGCTGAAGCAGGTGAAATCCAAGCGCACTTCATCAATGGCCGACTACACCTTCGCTGGTGAAATTTCACCGTGCAGGTATCTTAGCAAGAGATGAAATCTCTTGGCCCATTCGCTCCAATGCAAGGTGTGCCGCTTCTTTGTGCTGCTCACCCATTTCATCTCGACTGTAACGTGCTTGTTCAAACATGTTGTCAATCGCCTGAAGTGCCTCCTCAGAGATTTGTGGCATTGCTTGACGAATAGCCATCTCAAACTCACGAACAGTTTCGAAATCACGTCGTAAGAATCCGTGCTCTTGGAAGGTCGCACAAAGGTTCTGGTAACAGGTGAAAATTGCTTCACGAATGGAATCGCCAGCGGCAAGTAACTCCGCTGTATAGGCAAAGATTTCAGCAGCCTCTTCCATCAATTCATTGGTTTTACGGCGTCGGTAAAGAACGACACCTGCCCCCGCTAAAGCGATGACAAGAAGAGTGAGAACATAGGCCCAAGCCGGAACTTGAGTCGCTTCTTCCTGGAACTCATATGAAAGCGCTGTGGATGCTTCAGAGTTCAGTGCAAATTCGTCGAGTGTTTGCTGCGAGAGACGTGGGTCATTAATCACAATCTCCAATGAAAGTCGTCCCCATTCTTGAGAAGAGTCGCCAAATGGCGGATCAGATGGGAAATCAAATTCTGCTAAACCATCTGCGTTGGTAAGCGGTTGACGAGGACTTGACAATTGGGTCCCATTTTCAGAATACAAGTAAACGGTGACAGTAATTCCGTCGACGCCCTGCATTGTGTCCTTAGCGATGATGAGAACCGAGCCACCGACATCTTCTTGCTCATTTTCAATGATGTTATCCAGAGTTACTGTAATGTCAGCATTAATCTTAACAAAAATTGGGTGGGCTACACTGGCAGTATTGATGTAATACTCATCATTACGCGGTGTTTCAAGATGCAGGTATTGCGATCCAGCACTGAGGAACGAAGGAGCTGTTGCAGTCAGTGAATAATTACCATTGGACCAATCAATGAGTACATCATCGATACAACGAGCACCGTCTTTTTGCGCCAAACACTTCGAACCGTTTCCAAGGTATAGCGTGACGTTATCGAACACTTCTCCAAGTCCACCAATTTCAGAAACTGAACCTGTCAAGACGATTGGAGAGAAGGTAGCATCTGAACGAACTACGATGTTGGAAGAAGTTCCGTCAATAGTGATAAGCACGTTTGCCCACACTGTAGCAGTTCCAGATGATTGAGAACCAATGTGTGCATCGGTACCAGCAAAGAAGATAGTAAACTGATGATTACCGCGAGTGAGGTCCATCGTTGCGGGAACAATTGCCGACCAACTGCCGTCTTCTTCAGTAACAAGCGTCTGGATTTCAACATCATCCAATCGCAAACTCAGGTCCATTCCACTCAAACCGTCGTTGTTGACTGTATCGATGTCAAACAAGCGACCTGAAAGCGTCCATAGGTTACCACGAGTAGCGTCTTTTCCATCATCAAAGATCAGTGTAACATCAGAACGGTGTGCGAGGAAGAAGGTCGTATTGCCTGTGTTAGAGCGGTAGTATCCTTGTGCATCGACGTTTGCAAACAGAGTGTGGTTACCAAAGCCGAAGGTATCAGGAACATTCCATGTAAAGGTAAACGCTCCTTCAGAATTCGTAACGAGGGTTGCAATAATCAGCCCTTCAACTTCCAAATCCACGGTATGGCCAGAAATACCCAGTAATTGATTATCAACAACTGTGCCTGTAATGGTCGTGTTCTGTCCAACTGCTACTGGGCTTTCCATCTCGACTTGAACCAAAATTTGGCTGTATACGTCCCACATTCCAGTTGCATTACTCGGCAGATAGAATGTCGTGCCTGTAAATCGAGTTTCAAGGGAAATTGGGCCAAGAGGTGCATCTGCAGGAACCGGATAGACTGCAACAAACAGTCCAGAATCATCCGTGGTGACGTTGGTCATCCACTGTCCACCAAGCCATACTTCCACAGTGAGGCCTTCGAGTGGCGAATCTACCAAGTCAAGCAGACGCCCTTCAATGGTCATCGATGCTTCACGGTCAACTGTTCCAGTAGGAGTCAAGAGAACAATCTTTGTTGGCACACTGACGTTAAAGTCCACTTGGGCACTGCTTGGGAGATAGAAATCTGGATTTGCAGGGTCGCCTACGCCGATTGGGTCAACCCAATCTCGTCCACCAAGGAATCGAACTTCAATCAAATGAGCACCGGCAGCAGTATCTTCTGGCAAAGTCCACCCAATGGAATAATCACCAGTAGTAGCGTTGGTCTCCACGCTCGAAACCGGCACACCGTCAACCAGAAGATGCACAATGGCAATCGAAGATATACCGTTAATCGAAAGCGTTTGGTTGAGGTCATCCAATAATGTTCCTTGAACGGTGAACGAGTCTCCGGCTACAAGCGTTGACGGTGAAGTGGTAATCACGATGTTTGTCTGGGCAAGCACAACAAATTGCGTTGAGGCGTTCGAACCGATTAAACCGGTCGTTCCTGGTGTCCCAGCAAAGGTTACTTCAAGGTCGTTAAATCCTACACTTTGGTTGCTTGGAACAGGTAAAATACCTGCTGCAGTGCCGTTTTCAAAGGTCGTCATAAGAACACTCACATCTGTTCCAAGAAGCGATACAACCACCTGTTGCGAGCCAACAGGTGCCAATGTATTGTCACGCAGTAGAACTTGAATTTGGAGGTCTTCACCGCGTTCAGTACGGTCGTTGAGGGAAGGAGAACCTAAGCCATCAACGGTCGGTTGAACAAACATCAATGTCGTGAAACCACGACTGTCAAACGAAGTATTACTCGACGAGCCAACATAGTAGTTGACATTTGGAACATAGGATGCTTCAACGGTGTTATTCCCAGCTTCAAATGCTTCACTGAGGAGGAGAGTTGCTGACCAGAATCCACCTGCAATAACGGAGCCGCCAGTCACGGTAAATCCAACTGGCTGATCGTTAATACTGAACAAGATATTTGCGGGCAAAACACTTCCATCGCGTTGTTCAAGACCGCTACCATTGTCGCTGCTCACGCTTCCAGTAATGTTGAATGAAGTTCCTGCAACCGGATTATCTGCAATCGGGTCAATAACCAAGACGGTTGTCGAGCGAACAGTAATCGTTGAAAGATTGACTTGGGTATTCAACAAGTCCGCTGAACCATTGAAGACCAAACTGACGACAATGAGGCCAAGAGGGTGAGACATCGGAATCTGATGACTGAAATTGGCAAATCCTTCTGCATCGGTTTGCGTTCCAGTAAGCCATGTTTCATGGAACTGGATATCAACATCAAATGCTGAGAGTGGTGCGAAAAGATTGGACGATTCGAGTAACCTACCCGTAATATTCACCGTATCACCACGATTTACAGTGATTGGGTTGAGAGGTTGGAGATTTTCAAACTGACTGACACCCATAACAAGTATACCGTTTTGAGAAGATGCGGTGAGGTAGAACGGAGAAGAACCTTCATTGACACTCAAGACCAGTATCTTGTTTCCTCGCTCAGTGCCGTTACCGGATGTGTCGGTTGGGACACTGATATTGAACGTTCCATTGGCCGAAGTACGGTATGCAGATACCAAAGTTTCATTCGGATTGTTCAGCCAAAATGCGGACATTTCCACAGGAGTAGAAAGCGGACGTGTCGGATCATCAGCGTCAAGAACTTGGCCAAGGACATTGAAATTCAGTCCTGCAGTCGTCACGGTTGGAATCGAATCGATTCGAATGTCGCTCGGTACTTGAACGGTGAGGTTGACAATTGAGGCGTTTCCAGTTCGTCGTGAGTTCCCTTGTCCCAATCCATCGGTTAAATCATCATAGACAACGACCAAAACATCGTAATATCCTGGTGCAATTCCTGTAGCAGTCCATTGAAGGGTCGAGTTTCCTTGAGCATCTGATACATCAGTACCCATTGAAGTATTAGCCCCGCCATAATCGAAAATGTATTCGACGGTTGCTCCAGTTACGTTTGACATATCTGCAACATCGGAAATCTTCGCGTTAAAGTCGAGTGCCTGATTCACTTCGACAATCAGTGAATCTCTCTCTGGCGTTACGACAAATTCAGATTCAATACCAACCAAGGTCGAAGGAAGGACAGGGGTGGCAGGAGGGAGTGTATTGTCCACAAATCGGAAATAAGCTCCGCCTGGTGGCGCCAATGTATCAAAGTCCATGTTGAGAATAAACTCGTACGAGTCAGAAGGACTTGTTGTTGGAACGGTAAAGTTGAGAAGGAAACTACCAGTTGTGTTGTTCAAGAATCCCTGGGCCAAGTCAATCGGCATTCCTTCTGAAGTCATCATCAGAATCGAAAGCATTGTAATGTTATCACCAAGAACGCTGATGTTCGTGTATTGTGCATCAAAAATATCTCCAAAGAGGTAACTGGTATTTCCAAGGTGAGTCCAATCTTGGCTCAAACTCAAGTTCCATGCTACTTCTGCGGCTACACGCATCAATGCACTACCCGATGAAGGTTGATACAGGTCAGAGCCGTTAAATGAAATATCAAACGCATAATCAGAAGCAAAGAGCGTCGAATCAACCAACCAATTGATGGTCATCGTTTCTGTCAGAGGGTCAACGGTCGTGTTGACCCAGTTACCGTTGAAACTGTAATCGAAATTGCCGGAGAGAAGCAGGTCTGTTGAGATTCCTCGATGGTCAAGAGCAGTTACCAAAACAGTGGCTTCAGTACCTCGGAGTTGAGCAGAAGAAAGAACTTGGAATTCGAGGAATCCTCTCAAGAGGTAAGGCCCACCTGCGGAAACATTGGCATCGTCAGTCGCCTCAATAGCGTCAGGGAAGAAACGAATTTGAAGTTCAAGAATACCCGCCATAACTTGAGCATCTGCAGTTGCCAAGAAGTGCTGAATGCTGAACGAGCCATTCACTGAGACATTGAACACTTGTACCCATTCTTGTGAGGTCCCATTTTCACGGATAGAAAGCGAAAGATTTCCAAGCATTGCAACAGGTGATGCTCCGGTGGTAAGAGCAGAGCCGTTCAACCATATGTTGTCGTTAATGAGGAGCACGCTGCTGTTTGCTAACGGTCCTTCGAGGGTTGCTGTTACATTCGGTGCATCTCGAACATCGATTACAATCGAAGTTGTAGAAGGACGCAAATGGAATTGAGATGGAGTAATACCTGTTGCTTGGGTATCTTGCCATCCAGAAAATCCGAGAGTAGCAGAAATGTTGGTTTTGGTTTCAAGCGGGTCAAGTTCCAAATCAAAACTCCACGAACCATCGATGTTGAGGAAAGAACTGAGATTTGTCAATCCATTGACCGAAGAAGTGTACGTCAACCAAACAGTAGGTGGAGTTGGATCATTCAATCCTATATTCTCAATCTTGTTGGTTGGAGCATTTTCCAGTGAAAGAAGACCTTCAATCACCGTAAGGGCGCCCGCACCGGCGATTGGTGCGTTAATCGCATTCGGAGAAGTGTGGTTGATGACAGAATCTTCTGTAACGTTGATGTAACCATCATAGATGACGCCTGACTCAGAAACATAACCCGATTCTGTGAGTTTGACAACCACGCGATACATTCCTGGACCGTCTAATTCTGGAGGAGTTCCGTTGAAACTAAAGGTTCCATCTGCAAGTGTAATGGTCGAGCCAATCTCAAAGTTTGGAACTGAACCTTGACCTGGTATTTCATTTTCAAGAGCCATTGGAACGAGGTATCCCACGACAGGAAGTTCGTTAATTGCAGTAGCATTCTCAGTGTAGATGAGTTGCCCTGTTACGTTCAATGAGGCACTTGAATCACGGTCATAGGTCATTGTCGAGATTGTTTGGGCGACTATTTCCACTTCTTCTGGTTCAGGACATGCATCAAATGCAACCCATCCAAAGTCTGTTCCACCGTTGGCTGTATTTTGTTGGAGACGAACTTCTCCCCAAGTCGTAAGATGGGTTGGATACACTGAATATCCATCGCCATTCCATATTCCACCAGCAAAGCCAGTGACTTTACGTGCTGGAATGCCTGCAAGCCTCGCCATGGTGACAAAAGCAGTGTTAAATTCAGAACATGTACCTTCTTTGGTAGCTTGAACTAAAGTAACGCTTAGATCTTCAGAAGTAGGAATACCCGAACCGTTGTAATTCCGTTTGAATTCAGTGGTCGCATTTCCTTCAACAAGGAACGTTTGCAAAGCAGATGCGCTTGCGTAAGCATTGGTTGCTCCTGCTTCGTTGATGACAGCATTCGTGACATTGAGCAGGTAGGAGTCTGGATGATTTTGGTCAGTAAATGACGGTGGTAAAATCAATTGGTAACTCGAATTGGTTCCGGCAACTGAACTTGCAGCAAGGCTCGACCAATCAAAGTAATATTCTGGTTGTTGAACAAAGATCTCTTGAATCGGTCCGGTGATAACTCCGATGTTGTGGGTATCGTTTGAACGCACAAGCTCGCCACTTACATCTGAATAAAAGGAGAGGTTAGAGAGTGAATGAGGAACGATAAGGTTTCCAGCATTTGATGGATTTCTGTAGGTCATCTGCCAATCAATTGTCCCGTTTGAAAAGGCAAGGTCTGCAAGATGAGTAAGATTGGAAGAAGGTAAAATCATCGTTTCGGATGGGTGTACTTCTGACAGATGAGCATATGTGGTACCCGTGTAGAAGTCGTTCGTATATTGGCGCCATCTATGGATTGAATCAACATCCACAACACCAGTGGTATTGTTTGCCCAAAATACAATCTCAGATGTTACTAAATCGTCAGTCGGGTCAAAGGGGTCAAACGGAGAACCTACACATCCAACAATCCAAAATTGTTGAGAGCATTCTAACCCGTCAATCATTCCACCGCCATCGGTGTCTGGATTGGTCCAGTCAGTCCCAGTTTGGTTCTCGACAGCATCAGGGATGCCATCGCCGTCAAAGTCTGCAGGAAGAAGATCATCCGTCGGGTCGTTTTCTGGATTTGTTCCGTCAAAATATTCATTTCGATCATCCACGCCTCCAGCATCGGTATCGGCAGTGGCATCATCGGTGACCCATACGTCAGTAGAACCGTTGAGGATACCAATCCAAGAGAGGTCGCAACCAGTAGATGTTTCAAAATAATTGTTCAACCCATCTAAATCATCGTCAAGAAGATTCGTACAAGCTTGGTTAGGGTCAGTGTTGTCAAAGACTTCATCGAAATCGCTGACACCATCGGCATCAGTATCGACAAGGGTTGGGTTGGAAAACCATCCAAAGGTTCCGAGTAATTCTTGCCAATCAGCAAGACCGTCGCCATCACTGTCGTAATAATCGTCATCACAATGCTGTTGAGTTGTCCCAATAGTTCCTAGAGCAGTTGCATCAGTATGGCAAAATGAACCGTTTCGGTTTGCTACTTGAGTCACACCAGAGTTCGGAGCAGTCGAGACGCCTTGAATGACATTATTCACCGTACCGGCATAAGCGAAAGGTAACCATGTCCCTGATGTGTTGTACCAGCCGACGCCACCACTTGGGTTGAAACCTGAGCCATTGGCCACATCAAGGCGGCTTGTTCCAGCGTTCCATGAAACGATTGTTGTTTCAAAGTTGACAAGAGAGTCGCAGGGGTCAGTTCCGTGAGAAACATTTCGCTCATCACCGTCATTGATTCCTCCAAAGTCTGTATCTGCGATATCCCACGATGTGCATGAAAGATTCTCTTCCCAGTTTTGAATACCGTCGTTATCCTCATCTCCTGAGTCCTCCATACGAGTTGGGTCTGTTTCACCCGCATCGATTACCCCGTTGAAGTTCGTATCTTCTTCACCGTCATCAAATGCATCTCCATCGGTGTTGTTGTCACGAGGGTTGCTCGGTTGTGGAGGAGTACCGTATGCACCGTTGACCTCAACGCCATCGGGGATACCATCACTATCGGTATCGGAGGACGTCGGATCTGTAAGAAGTGTCAAAGCTTCGTAAGAATCGTTGAGTCCATCTCCATCAGTATCTGCACGTTGAGGGTTCGTACTGGTAATTCCATCGACTTCAGCGGTAAAGGTAGCACAGCCACCTGGACCAATTCCTGAAACTGGGTCACAAGGTGAGGTCGTTTCCGTCAAAACCCCATCAGGTCCGTTACGGAAACAAGGTGATGAGCCGCACATGGTTGTCCATGTCGGGTTAACATACTCCATGAGATTGTTGAGCCCATCTCCGTCTGGGTCACCGTTTGGTCCATCGGCGTTGGATGCTGAAGTAGCATTCAAGCCGTTAGCAGCCTCCCATCCGTCATCCATTCCGTCACCATCGGTATCCCATCCAGCAACGTCTTCATCTGCAATTCCATCTCCATCGTCATCATTTGATGAACAATCGGCATCGCCATCATTATCAGGATCAGCGGAGTCTACAAAACCATCTTTATCATCATCAAATCCATTGGTACAGATATTACCTACAGGGTCTTCATCACAGAGAATAACGTTACCTACACCATCAGAACCACTGTCACCACAGCCTGGCCTGTTGTATTGCATGGCATTTTCTTCATCCCAGTCATTGACTGGAACTGTACCGTTCCACCATACGCCGTTGTCGAGGACTCCTGGTGTTGAAGAACTGTCCCAACTTTGAGGTTGTAAGTATGAATATTCTTGCAAATTCGACATTCCGTCTCCATCGGGGTCGCCAACTGCTCCATCGCCACCGTTACTTGAAAGTGGGTCAAGACCGTATTTCCATTCCCAACCATCTGGCAATCCGTCGTTATCAGAATCTGGATCGTTTGGAGCGGTGTTCATGAGGTATTCGAGACCATACGTCAAACCGTCGCCATCTTGGTCTGAAGCAGCAAGAGCATCCATCGAAATATATGGAATTACAGCAAAAGTAGAGAACACCATCAAAGCTGCCAACGAGAGAGATTTGAAGGCATTGCGATGTTGAAGAATCTGCAATTGGAAGCGCGGCTCGGTGGGAGAAACTGACGTGCGCATAGGATTCACTAATGCTGGGCTGATTTGATGCCTCATAAGGGAAATGGTGCGATGTTCATACAATACTTCATTTCAAGAGGTGAAAGATGTATCGCGTTCACTGAGAAAGCAGTCCGCAGTCTACCACTTTTTACCGAAGTGTAGTGAGAAAATCTCAAAGTTCTTCAAGTTCGTCTAAAAGTTCCAGATCATCGTCTTCTTCGACCTCAACTTCTTCGAGCATTTCTTCAAGTTGGAGTTCTTCAACTGCCTCTTCTTCAATCCAATTTTGCTGAGATTCATTCATGATTCCAGCGTTTTGACCTCGACGATAAACAGCAAAGATGAGAACAAATGCCAAGCCAAGTCCAAGAGCAATTGTTTGAGGTTCAGGACTCAAAATTTCGTTCACAAGACATGAGGCCCCAGAACATTTGGTTTGGTAGGTAAACGACATGACTTGCGTATATTCGCTGTCATAAGGTACCTCTTCATCCATTGGCGTTACTGTAAGAGTGAAAGTAGCTTCATCGCCATCCTTAAGATTCGCTGGAGGTGTTACGCTCACAGAGAAATCTTTGCTGGAATAAGCAGGGAGTGTTAGCAACAAGAAACTTCCACCATTTTGTCCTGAAGAGGCTTTGATCAAACCTTCCCAGCCATTGGGCTCGTCAAGAGTGATGACAACGTCAAGGGGTATGTTGTTTTGATTATCAATCTTGAAATTGATGTTTCTTTCTTTACTGGATTCAAATTGAATGATTTCACTGCTTGAATCCGTGATTTCAAGTTGGCCAGGTTGCACATCATCGCGTACTTCTACGGTGATTGGCAAATCAAAGTAACGTGCTTCTTCTGAATCAACGCCCTCTTCGATAACACGCACATAGACGGTGTGAAATCCAGCTTCAACTTTTGAGCGAAGTGTGATGTCGAGTTTGACGTCAACATATTCATCAGGCTCAAGATAGACGACAACAATATTTGTTTCCGAACCGTTTGAAAGACTGTAATCCCATGTACCGTAGTCAGGATTACCATCTGGCCCCTCTAAATTACGGTCAAGGTCTGCAGGATTTTGTATTCGCCATGTGGTCTGTCCAAGCGTTTCGCTTGAGTCGGTAATTCTCATGTTGTAATACATACTTGAACCGGGCGAAACCGGGCCCACTGTTCCAAGAGTGCCTCCATCTGAATCTGCAATAACTTCGACTAATATGCCGAACGTTCGATGAACAGTGAAAGCCACATCCGTGCTTAGTTCTGTATCACTTGTGCTTGCGACAGTGAATTGTACTAAACCGATATCTTGTTCATCACGTTCACTTGGAGGATAAATCTCCATTCGGACTGTAAGAATCTGGTTGGAACCGATGTCAGGCGTAATCGAATAAATTGATTCCTCAGTCAATTCCATGCCAGTATCGTTATCGAAGAACTTGAACTGCCAACTAATCGGAACATCAGTGACTCGGATTCTGAAGGAATCCGTAACGAATCCTGCGTTGAATACATCGATGAAAAATTCACCCTTCGTCTCACCCGCATCAACATAATGAGACAATGTCTCGTCATATGCGTCAGGTCGAGTTGAGTCCGCAATCTGGATTTGATGCTCGAAGTCTTCGAACACGGCAATACGTGGAGGCGACAAGACTTCCGATTCCTCGAGTGAAAAGACAATGGTTGAAAGTGCAACCTCTCGCTCAACTCCATCGATTTGAGCGAAGGCTCTCGCTTCAATTTCAATACTGCTTGGAGCATTTGTCAAATCTCCATCAACAACTTCGAAAGCAAGGATTGGGCGAACAAATGTTCCACCACCGTTGAGGACGTGTATTCCGCTTGGCGGATCCCAAATTGGATCTGACCAGGATGATGGGAATGGGGAGCCGACTAAGTCAAAGTGAACCTCGATTGATGAAGAAGTTGAGCCAGTATGTTCAACAAGGAACTCAAGACTGGACCTTTGACCGGGTGCAATGAGCACAGTATCGGGTTGTGAAGACGGTAGGGAAAGATAGAGGTCGTGCTCAATGAAGGTAATTCCAGAATGCTCGAAGACAAGCGTGTGGCCTTGAACGTCACGGATTTCAAGACGTAGAGGATATTCTCCAGCGGATATTCCAGAGTCATATGTCCATGTGTAGTTTCCAATCAAACCCTGATTATCCAATTTGAGGTCGTTGTCTTCAAAGGATTTATCGAAGACTGAATTTGCACCGTTCGGAGTGCTCATTATCAAATCGACACCTTGGATGTCATCGCGACCAAAAGCATCTCGGACATCAACTGTAAACTGCATTGTTCTGAAGTCAGGGCGATGATTCGGCGACCATTCAGTTATCTCTTGGTCAAGGAAACTCGCACCTGGGCGGTGGACTCTCACCGAAGAATCAGCGAGTGCGTTAGCCTTGAGTTCGAGTTTCGAAGTTCCTGAAGTATCTTCAACATCACCAAATGCGACATTCACTTCACAACTGCCACCGCCAAAACCACCTGTATTGCTTTCACAAGTAGCCTGTGCATCGATGTTCAGTTCGAGTTGTTCACCGCTTTCAACCATAAATCCGCTCGATGGAATTTCAAAATCAATTGTAGTGGTTACCCAAGGACAACTGCTCGTGCCAAGGGCGTTACTGGTGCAGGGGTCTTCACGGGTCTCAGAGACGGAGTCAATTTCCGAGCCACCAGAGTCTAAGGAATAGGTGACGTCTGCAGTCGAGCCCTCTGTTCCCTTAAACTGCATGAAAACTGTCAGCGTTACTTTGTCCGTATTATCACGGCCGTAAACAGCGAGGTCAGAGATCATCTCGTTACTCCTGAATTGGATACCGCCAAGTGCACTGAGTTCTTGATGCGAGCCCGAAGGTTCCTCAGTGGTGATTGAACCATCGCCACCGGTTTCTGAAGTGGACTCATCCAAATACAAATCATAGGATTGGCAACTTGAACAATCGCTACCAGAAGGCATCACTGCAGACTGTTCAGCAAGTTCTTGCTCGACGTCATAAGCTGGAATAGAGGGCGCTGAAAGAGGTAGTACAGAGCCGAAAAGTATGACCACCAAAAGGACCGGTAAAATGCGGTTGACGGAAGTTGCATGCGTAGAGGACACCCTGTTCACCAAAGTGGCCTGTTCTGCCGAGTGTTAAACGGTTTTGCATTGAATGTTCAAGAAAACCCCCTCTACGAGGGGGATTCAAAGAAGAGAATCTCAAGATTCATTCATTCCAATCATAGGCACGCTTGAACCAACCTTGAGTGCGGTCGGAGTCCGGGCTGTTGCCACGATGGTGACGGCGAACTGAAACCAATTCCCAGCCCTCTTCTCCTCATTTTTTTGCAGCCTCTTCAGCTAAGTTATCGACCACGAAGTATTCCCATTTCGTCATTATCAAAATGCGGTGCATACGGCTTAAATTGATTTTGATTCTAAGGCGCTATACCCCATTTACGATGCAACAAATGGAGAAAGAAATGCAGGGGGTGGGATACGAACCCACGAACCCATACGGGACCGGATCTTAAGCCCGGCGCCTTTGACCACCTCAGCCACCCCTGCAGACCTCCGAACTACCGAAAGGATTTGAAGAAAACCCTTCGGCAATTGCCTCAAGGTGAAACAGACCAGCCGCCATCAACATTGATTATTTGGCCGGAAATGTAGGTAGATTCAAGCAAAAACATGACCGCTTTAGCAACGTCAATGGTTTCACCTGCTCTTCCCAAAGGAACTTTTTCAACAACTGATGCGAAATGTTCGCTCTCCCAGTCCGCTGCAATAATAGCACCGGGGGCGACACAATTAACTCGGATTTCAGGCGCAAGATCACCAGCTAAATTCATCATCAATTGCCTCAATCCTGCTTTACTTGACGTGTAGTGAGAAAGTCCTTTCCAAGCGAGGCCAAGTGATGTGTCAATCATGCCAATTACACAACCATTTGCAGAACGTAATTGAGGGAGAAGGCCTTGAGTAAGTACAAACGGAACTTCGATGTGAAGTCGAGTGTTGAGACGAAGGGTTTCAAGAGAAACTGAATCATAGTCTTGCGAACTATAGATTGAAGCATTGTGGATAAGTGCGTGCAAACCACCGCTCTTTTTCACCATTTCATGACTCGAAACTGCCTGAAGAAGTGAAGTGATATCTTCATCGACATTCAGGTCTGCTTGAAGAATTTCTGCGGGTGCTTTTGAACCGTTTTTTTGCTCAAATCCCTCAAGAATTTGCTGAGCTTCAGCAACCGAGTTTCGGACATGAATAAGAACAAACCAGCCGTGTTCCATAAGGAGAGATGCAGTAGCAGCACCTATGCGCTTACCGCCTCCGGTAATCAGTGCAACACGCTGTGCCATGCTTCATCGAAGCGTTTACCCTTCATCAATGCTCTCAATAAAAACCGCATACAAAAACGCCTTCAAAACGAAGTTTGAGCAAAGGAAGGTGAAAAAAGCCCACAGCACACCTTTTTGATAGGCAAAGCATGGGGTGAATCAAGGGGGAGCAAGTATGTCGGGCAAACAACTACCGATGGCGAGTAAAACTCCGCCGGCACTGCGCCCCAAACAGAAGCGAGAACGCTTGCCAAGTTGGTTTCGGACGACTCTTCCATCTGGAGAGCAGCAAGCGGTATTTAACAAGACAAAGGCTGCTGTTAAAGATAACACTTTACACACCGTTTGCCAAGAAGCGCGATGCCCTAATATTCACGATTGTTGGGCAAGCGGGGATGCGACATTCATGATCGCAGGCCAAGAGTGCACACGTGCATGTCGGTTCTGTGCAGTTGGGACCATCAAAACACCACCACCACTCGATGTTGACGAACCATCCCATCTGGCCACGGCTGTCGAATCAATGAATCTTCGACACGCAGTCATCACGGTCGTGAACCGAGATGACCTTCCTGACAGCGGTGCAGACCATTACAAAAAGTGCATTGCAGCTGTTCACGAGAGTCAGCCCCAGGTCACACTTGAGTTACTCTGCTCCGATTTAGCCGGAGACCATGATGCACTTGCACATCTGCTTGAAGACAGTCCTTTGGCCGTATTTGCGCACAATGTCGAATGCGTGCCGAGACTTGATCGAAAGGTTCGAGACAGACGGGCTTCTTTTTCTCAATCACTGGAAATATTGCGCAAAGCCAAAATCTTGCGGCCTGATATTCTCACCAAATCTTCTCTCATGGTGGGCGTCGGTGAAACCGATGAAGAAATTACAGAAGCAATGCACATTCTCAGAGACGCCGGGGTTGACCTCATCACCATTGGACAGTACCTTGCACCAACATCCAAACACCTCGCAGTTGACCGGTTCCCCGATCCCGAAATGTATGATGTGTGGGCAAAGCAAGCCATCGAAATGGGTTTTTCTGGAATTGCAAGTGGACCGTTGGTTCGCTCCTCTTTCAAAGCAGGTCTCTTGTTACGTAAAACACGCGATGCTGAGAATACAGAATCAATGCCAGGTGCATATGTGTATGTTGCTCGTCGTGAAAACGATACACCGACACCACTTAAGGGAGAGGTATGCTGAGGTGGAACAATGACCGAGAGAGTAACTGCAACAACAACGCCGTACACGATTGGTCGGCCTCCGTTTCGGCCTGGAGATGATGCTGATTTCGGTGGGAAATTCGTCGAACAGCCGGGCGACTTGAACCGTCCAGACCCTGCCAAATGTGATGCACAAGATACTGTTGCACATGCATCTGGTTTGATTCGCGTTCTTGACGATGCAGGAGTAGCCTCGGGCCAGTGGAATCCTCAATTGGATGCTGAAACCATGATTCAAGGACTCGAATACATGATGAGGCTCCGTATCTTTGATGACCGAATGATCAAAATGCAACGCACTGGAAAACTCTCCTTTTACATGCGGTCTTTCGGTGAGGAAGCGATTGCTATTGCTCAAACGATGGCTCTTGAAAATCAAGACTGGATATTCCCTTCATACCGCCAACCAGGTGCACAATTTGTTCGTGGCCGAGACATGGTCAGCATGATTTGCCACTGTATTGGAAACACCGAGGACAACGTCAAAGGCCGCCAAATGCCGGTTCACTACACGTGGAAAGAAGGACGCTTCATTTCCATTTCTTCACCGGTTGGAACTCAATTCTCTCAAGCGGTGGGCGTTGCAATGGCAAGTGCATACAAGGGAGAAGATGAAGTCTGTATCTCTTGGCTTGGTGATGGAACATCTGCTCAAGGCGATTACCACTATGCCCTAAATTTCGCTTCGACCTTCAAGCCACCAGTCATTCTCAACGTTGTGAACAACCAGTGGGCAATCTCAACCCACGCAAACCTTGCCACAGGTGGGCGAACCTTTGCTGAAAGAGGCCTTGCATACGATATTCCTTCTCTGCGAGTTGACGGAAATGATTTCCTCGCTCTTTACAGCGTCACAAAGTGGGCTCGAGACCGCGCTGCTGCAGGCCTTGGCGCCACGCACATTGAAGTCTACACCTATCGAGCCGGTGGCCATTCTTCTTCTGATGACCCATCAGTGTATCGTCCAAATGATGAATTCAAATGTTGGCCTGGTGGAGATCCTATTCTACGACTCAAAGAACACCTGATAAAGGCAGAGATGTGGAATGAAACCCGTCACACTGCACTGGCAAAGAAAATCGATGATGAAGTCATGGCTTCGTACAAGGCTGCATGCGAATTTGGAGATTTAGCAAGTGGACCTTATCCACCTGCTTCAACAATCTTTACAGAAGTCTATGAGGAAGTGCCTTGGCACATTCAAGAACAGCGAGAGGAACTGGGGAAGTGAGGTGAGATTATGACACAAATGAACATGATTAAAGCACTCAACTCTGCTCTTGAGGTACAACTTGAGAAAGACAAGAACGTCGTCATCTTTGGAGAAGACGTTGGTTTCTTCGGAGGTGTATTCCGAGTCACCGATGGTTTGCAAAAGAAATTTGGAGAACACCGAGTCTTCGATTCTCCACTCGCTGAAGGCGGGATTGCCGCTATCGCTATGGGAATGGGTTTGAATGGCCTGCGACCTGTTGCAGAAATTCAATTCGCCGATTACATCTTCCCAGCCTATGACCAAATCGTCAATGAGATTGCCAAAGTTCGTCACCGTTCTGGTGGAGAGTTTACTGCACCTCTTACCTTTAGAACACCTGCTGGTGGAGGCATTAAAGGTGGACATCACCATTCTCAATCACCCGAATCTCAATTCACACACACACCTGGTTTGAAAGTCGTCTACTGTTCAAACCCTTACAATGCGAAAGGATTGCTCACTGCTTCAATTGAATGCAATGACCCAGTTATCTTCTTTGAACCAAAGCGATGTTACCGAGGTCCATTTTATGGCGACCCTCACAATGTCCCTACATGGAATGACCATCCTGATGCTGAAGTTCCTGAAGGACACTATGTGGTTCCTTTAGAAGAAGCAAGAATCGTTCGTGAAGGAACTGCTTGCACTGTCATAGCATGGGGAACAATGGTCCACATGTGTGAACAAGCCATCAAAGATTCTGGAGTTGACTGTGAATTGATTGATTTGCAAACACTCGTTCCATGGGACCGTGATACAGTCGTGAATTCAATTAAGAAAACGGGCCGATGCGTCATTGTTCACGAAGCGCCTAAGACCAGTGGTTTTGGAGCAGAAATGAGTGCATCTATCCAAGAACGCTGTTTCTATCATTTAGAAGCACCAATTACTCGAGTGACAGGATGGGATACACCTTTCCCGCACACTACAGAATGGGATTACATCCCAAGTCCAGCACGAATAGCTGAAGCAATAAAGAAAACACAGGAGGAATAATTATGGGAACATTTGCATTTAAAATGCCAGATATAGGAGAAGGAGTCGTCGAAGGCGAAGTCGTAGAATGGATGGTTGCTGTTGGCGACATGGTCAAAGAAGACGATCCAATTCTGTCTGTTATGACCGATAAAGCAACTGTAGAAATTCCATCACCTGTAGACGGAAAGGTACTTTCCATTGTCGGTGAAGCCGGTGACACCTTACCAGTCGGCGTCGTTTGTATCGAATTTGAAGTCGATGGAGATGGAAATGCTGCAGCCTCAGAAGAAGCACCTGCTGCTGAACCTGAAGCAAAGCCTGAGCCCAAACCTGAACCTGCACCTGCTCCAAAAGCTGAACCTGCTCCTGCTCCAAAACCAGAACCTGTCGCTGCTCCTGCCGTCCAACGTGCAGCAGGGACCAAGGCATTGTCAAGCCCGGCTGTTCGCCAACGCGCTCGCCAAGCAAACATCGATTTGAATCTGGTCGCTGGCTCCGGACCTGCCGGTCGCATCAGTCATGCTGACCTCGATGCTCACATTGCAGGTGGAGCAAGTGGTGCAAGTCGTTCACGCCCAATGGGTGCTTCGGCTCGAACAGAACTGAATGGAACAGAAGAAATCAAGGTTATCGGTTTGCGAAGAAAGATTGCAGAAGGTATGATTTCGTCATACTCAACCATCCCCCACTTCTCTTACTTTGAAGAAGTCGATGTCACGGCTTTGGAAGAATTACGCCAACACCTCAATGCAACTCGCCCAGAAGGCGCTCCAAAATTGACATACTTGCCGTTCATTATGCAAGCACTGGTGAAGGCACTGGGCGAACGCCCAGAGTGCAATGCCCTGTATGATGATGATTCCAATGTCGTCACCCGCCATGAAGCAATCAACCTCGGAATTGCAACACAAACCGACCGTGGACTTTTCGTTCCTGTCGTTCAACATGTTGAGGCTATGGACATCTGGCAATCGGCAGAAGAAATGATGCGAGTCACAAGTGCAACTCGAGATGGCAAAGCAACTGCTGAAGACCTGTCAGGCTCAACATTCACCATTACCAGTCTTGGCCGCCTTGGCGGATTGGGTGCAACTCCAATCATCAACAAGCCAGAAGTTGGTATTCTTGGAGTTCATAATGCAAAGGACCGGGCTGTCGTCAAAGATGGTAACATTGTCATCCGCCGAATCATGAACCTCTCCTCATCTTGGGACCACCGAGTCGTCGATGGCCACGATGGTGCAAGTCTTGTTCAGTTGGTGAAATCATACCTTGAACATCCAGCAACAATTTTCATGTGAGGTGCAAGATATGCAAACCAAAAAATGTCAAGTTCTCGTCATAGGTGCAGGACCAGGTGGCTATGTTGCTGCTATTCGTGCGGGCCAACTCGGATTGTCAACCATTATCGTTGAAGGTGAAAAGGCCGGTGGAACCTGCCTTATTCGCGGATGTATTCCGTCTAAAGCTTTGATTCACGCTGCTCACCAATTCCACAAGTTGGCAAAACACGCTTCAAACGATGGTCACATGGGCATCTCTATTCCAGGACCTGCAGAACTCAACATGGGGAATCTGGTTGAATGGAAAGAGGGAATCGTAACTCGCCTCAATAAAGGTGTTGAACATCTTCTCAAGAATGCTGGTGCTGAACTGGTTACTGGTTGGGCTGAGTTCCAAGATGCGAAAACAGTCAAAGTTGGCGAAGGTAAAGATGCGATCATTATTCAAGCTGAAAACGTCATTCTTGCAAATGGTTCAGTTCCAATCGAACTTCCATTCATGCCATACGACGACAATGTCATCTCATCTCGTGAGGCTTTGTCACTTGAAGAACTGCCAAAACATGTCGCCATTGTTGGCGGAGGATACATTGGTCTTGAATTAGGAATCACATTCCGTATGCTTGGCTCGGAAGTCACAGTTGTTGAAGCAATGGACAGCGTTCTTCCAATCTTTGACAAAGAAATCCGCAGACCTCTTGAAATCGCAATCAAGAAACAGAAAATCAAGACCCATCTTGGTGTTTTTGCCAAAGGCGTTGAACAGACCAAGGACGGAAGAACTCAACTCAACTTTATCGATAAGAATGAGAAAGATGAGTCCAAAATGCAGAACATCGTTGTCGATAAAGTTCTGGTTACCGTTGGGCGCAAACCAAACTCGGCAGCATTGTCTCCAACAGGAGTTGCTCTGGATGAACGCGGATTTGTCAAGGTGAACGACCGATGTGAAACCAACATGCGAGGCGTGTACGCAATCGGCGATGTTTGTGATTCTGGAGAAATGCTTGCTCACGTTGCCTCTTTCCAAGGAGAAATGGTTGCTGAAATTATTGCTGGCCACAAGCGAGCATATGACCCAGTCGCTGTTCCTGCTATCGTATTTACCGAACCTGAAATTGTCTCTGTTGGCCTTTCACCTGAAGAAGCAAAAGAAGCTGGTCACCCTGTCATCGTTGGCAAATTCCCATTGGGAGCAAACGGCCGAGCATTGACTCAAGAAGCAGAAAAGAGTGCAGGATTTATTCGAGTCTGTGCTCGAGAAGACGATCACCGAATCCTTGGAATACAAGGTGTTGGAACACATATCAGTGAATTGGTCGGTGAGTGGACACTTGCCCTCGAGATGGGTGCTTTACTGGAAGACATTGCTGGAACCATTCACGCTCATCCTACGATGACTGAAATGACCCATGAAGCTGTTCTTGCAACTCTTGGACACGCAATCCACACTGCTTGAGCAGTGAAAGAGCCTACGGGTAAGGAAAAGAAGCGTGATGATAACGACGCACTCAGGGCCTCACCCGCAGGACTTGAGCGTCCCCGAGTGATTATTCAATCAGTCGAGTGTGTATAAACTTCGACGAAGTTCATGAACCGCAACTTAGACAATCATCAGGACTGTCAAGAGAACAAGCAATTGCTTCAAGACTTGAAATGTCTTCAGCACGTCCTGCTAATCCACCAACGGTTTGGTCCTCGGACTTCTTGGCTTCAACAGTGAATTGGATTGCATCTGCAGCAGCCTTTGTTCTCAAGTAATACATACCGGTTTTGAGTCCCTGCTTCCATCCGTAGAAGTGCATCGAAGTAACCTTGGCTGGGTTTGCATCAACCATGTGGATGTTGAGCGATTGACTTTGGTCAATGTAGGCTCCACGGTCGGCAGACATATCCAATACATGGCGTTGTTTGATTTCCCAAGTTGTCTTGTAAAGCTCCTTAATCGAATCAGGGATTCCTGCGATATTTTGAATTGAACCCTTGTGCCGAAGGATTTCGTCTTTCATTTCAAGTCCCCAAAGTCCTACTTCAATGAGGTCACGGACAAGGTGCTTGTTCAATACAATAAATTCACCAGAAAGGGTTCTGCGAACATAGAGGTTGGAGGTAAAGGCTTCAAAGCACTCATTGTTTCCAAGGATTTGTGAGGTTGAGGCAGTTGGCATTGGTGCAACAAGAAGTGAGTTACGCATACCATTTTCGATAATTTCTTGCTTCAAAGAAGTCCAATCCCAGCGCCCGCTGTGGTCGTTCATTCCCCAGAGATCGAATTGAAGCTCTCCTCGACTTGCTGGAGAACCTTTGAAAGTTGAATACGGTCCTTCTGCGATGGCTCCGTCTTTTGAAGCAGTGCAGGCAGCAAAGTAAATTGTTTCAAAAATCTCTTTGTTGAGTTGACGTGCTTCTGGACTCTCGAACGGCAACTTGAGAAGAGCAAATGTATCTGCAAGTCCTTGGACACCAAGTCCAATTGGACGGTGTCGCATGTTCGAGTTGCGCGCTTCAGGGACTGGATAATAATTGACATCGATAACTCGGTTCAAGTTTCCAGTAGCGTGGTAGGTAACGTCATAGAGAAGTTGATGATTGAAGGTTTGATTTTCAACATCAACATACTTGTTGAGTGCAATCGATGCAAGGTTACAGACAGCAACTTCGTCTTTTGCAGTGTATTCCATAATTTCAGTGCAAAGATTTGACGAACGAATTGTTCCGAGATTCTTTTGGTTGGACTTTTCGTTTGCTGCATCCTTATACAACATGTATGGGGTTCCTGTTTCAATTTGTGACTCAACAAGTTTGTCCCAAACCACACGTGCAGGGAGTGTTTCACGAGCCAAACCTTGTGCTTCATAGGATTCAAACAATTCTTTGAATTCAGCTCCATACGCATCTTGAAGGCCTGGACATTCATTCGGACAGAAGAATGCCCAATCTGCGTTTTGCTCGACACGTTCCATGAACAAGTCAGGAGTCCAAAGAGCGTAGAAAAGGTCACGAGCACGGAGTTCTTCCTTGCCGTGATTTTTCCTCAAATCAAGGAAAGCGAGGATATCTGGGTGCCAAGGTTCGAGATAAATTGCAATAGATCCCTTTCGCTTGCCGCCACCTTGGTCAACATATCGTGCAGTGTCGTTAAAGACCCGGAGCATTGGAACAATACCGTTGCTCTGTCCGTTGGTTCCCTTAATGTACGAACCCTTTGAACGGATGTCATGAATTGAAAGACCGATTCCACCAGCAGACTTTGAAATCAAAGCACATTGCTTGAGTGTATCATAAATTCCGTCAAGTGAATCCTCTTGCATGGTTAACAAAAAGCAAGATGACATTTGTGGAGTAGGTGTTCCGGAGTTGAACAGTGTTGGTGTAGCGTGGGTAAAGTAACCTTGACTCATCAAATCATATGTTTCCAATGCTTTCGTGATGTTTGAGTGATGGATACCAACTGCAACGCGCATCAACATGTGTTGAGGGCGTTCTGCAATTTCACCGTGCAGGCGAAGAAGATACGAACGCTCAAGGGTTTTGAATCCAAAATAATCATAATTATGGTCACGAGAATAGTCAACGTGATTGTTCAAAGTTTCAGCATTCTCCATGATGATAGAATACACTTCTTCAGAAATCAAAGGAGCATGCTTACCGGATTCAGGGTCGATGTATTCGCGCAAATCGGTGACCACATCGGTGAAGACTGTCTTTGTAGAACGATGAAGGTCATCAACACAGATACGAGCTGCGAGGCGGCTGTAATCGGGGTGTTGCGATGCAAGAGACGCAGCAGTTTCAGCAGCCAGTTGGTCGAGTTCTCGTGTAGTAACTCCGTCATACAATCCTTCTATGGTCAATTTGGTAACGTGACCGGGGTCAATCCAATTTGGATCTAAACCGTATGTTAACGACTTGAGTTTATCGTGAATTGCATCGAAGCGAACGTCTTCTCGCTCGCCTTCTCTATTGACTACTTGCATTGTCATTTTTATTCCTCCATTTCTTCATGTGTGATTGCGCAACATCTTCGTTTGGTTAGGTACGGTTCAAAAGTCTTCGTCTACTGAGAAGCGCTGTTGGACACTTCCGAGGTTGCCACCGTCTTTGACACCGGCCTTCTGGTATTCGCCAACTCTCTTCTCGAAGAAGTTGGTTTTTCCTTGCATTGAAATCATTTCCATCCAAGGGAATGGATTTGTAGCATTATACAATTTACTTGCTCCAAGTGAGACCATTAATCGGTCAGCAACGAAGCGAATATATTCTTGCATAAGGTCTGCATTCATTCCGATTAAGGAGACTGGTAGTGCAGAAGTAACGAATTCAATTTCAATTTCGACCGCTTCAGAGATAATTCGGTGAATCATATTTTCACCAGCACCTCGAATCAGTTTGTTGTGAAGAAGACAAGCAAAGTCACAATGAAGTCCTTCGTCTCTTGAGATCAGTTCGTTTGAGAAAGTCAAACCAGGCATGAGACCGCGCTTCTTGAGCCAGAAAATGGCACAGAAAGAACCTGAGAAGAAAATCCCTTCAACTGCAGCAAAGGCAACCAAGCGTTGAGCGAATGAACCCTTCTTACGAGAGAGCCATCGAAGAGCCCAGTTCCCTTTCTTCTTGACAGAAGGTACAGTCTCTAGAGCATTGAACAAGTGATCTTTTTCAGCCGGGTCGGTGATGTAAGCATCAATCAATAAGGAGTAGGTTTCTGCATGGATGTTTTCCATCATAATTTGGAACCCATAGAAGCAACGAGCTTCAGCCCATTGAACTTCGTCAGCAAAATTGGTCACGAGGTTTTCATTGACGATTCCGTCACTCGCTGCGAAAAAGGCAAGGACATGCTTGAGGAAATGGCGCTCGTTGTCACTGAGTGTTTTCCAATCTTTGGCATCTTCAGCCAAATCGATTTCTTCAGCGGTCCAAAAAGAAGCTGCGTGTAATTTGTACATCTCCCATATCTCTGCTTGTTCGATCGGGAACAGTACAAACCGGTCTGGAGTTTCTTGAAGCATAGGCTCTATGTGTTCCTGAGAAAGGTCGAGTTCGAATCCATCGGAAGTTGCTGCGTTTTTGTCGTGATCGATTACCATCTGTGTTCCCCCTCGTATGTTTCTCGCGCTGGATTTTATTTGCCCTCCGAGGTAGTGTATAATGTTCACCCCAAAAACCGAATGCCGCGTAACGGTTTCAGCACAGTTTAGGGAATCCTAAAAACTACCTCAGCAGTCTTTACAGGCACTTTTTATCCACAGACTATAAAGGCCGGTTTTTAACTGTAAAAAATACACCTTCGCGAGGTGCGTTTCCACTCGAAACAGGTTTTCTTTTCTTAGGGTTTTTAGAAAACTCGTACTTCTTATTCTATAGCTGTTGAAGAATCGATTTGTATCCATTCACCATATGATTCGGAAGCCAATGCCTCCCAACAAAGAATTTGTGGAACGTCATATGGATGAATCTCTTCAATTTTAGAAATCACATTCTCTTTCTTTGTAGCGTGAACTTTTATTTCGATGGCCCATTCCGAACTGGATTCAAATTTACCTTCCCAACGATACATCGATTGAACCGAAGAATGCTGTATACACGATGCGCCAGCCTCAAGAAGAGTTTGGCAGAAAGATCCAACTTCAAACTCTTTCCAACTGCGTGGAAGAGTTGTTTGTATAATGATGACTGGTTCGCTCATGAACCTTGCAGAGCGTTGCCGCTCAAGAACAATACGGTGAAACTTCACTCGACTTTACGAACGCTAACTGCGTTCGGTCCTTTCGGACCTTCACCGACTTCGAATTCGACGGTGTCTCCGTCCTGAATTTCGCCTTCGACTTCAGAGATGTGAACAAACAGGTCGTTGCCGCCCTCTTGTTCAATAAATCCGTATCCTTTTGTTTGGTTAAACCACTTGACTGTACCTTGTGCCACGAGGCTCGCTTTTTGTGATGGTATATTATCTAAGTGGGCAGTTTGCATTCTGACATGCACGTTCTCAAGACCCTCTCTTCACCCGAGAACGTAATTTGTTTGTGACTCTATGAAATGAATCCTGATTGCAAAAACTGGGAAATCTTCATCAAGAGAAAGGAGAAACACCTACCATGGTCGCCGAGTTAGTCTTACCCGCTGTTGAAGCGATGGGAGATTTCATGGATGCAGAAGAGAATAAATGGTGGGTGCGGCCACTGAAGGCGCTGATGTACATCGGTGTATTCTCAGTTATACCGCTGTACTTCTACTTCTCTTAAGCACTGGAATCCATTGGTGCAGTCATGCTCCAATCCGTAAGTGGCTTGTGCCAATCCCTGATTTGATCTGTTTCAAGTCGAAATTGCATACCTTGACCGGGTTCGATTTCAAGGTCAAACATCTCAAAAGGAACACTCAATTCATCGCTTCTAAATGTATCATCGAAAAGAACCACCTGTTCAACAACTGCACCATCAACAGTGTGCTCTAAGATGACACGAACATGGCATTCTTGCAGTGGGTTGCGCATCGAACAAGTTTCACTGTTTCCATCGTGTTCTACGGTAACTACGCCCGCTAAGGAGACAATGCCTGGAGATGGTCGCAAATCGATAACGGTAGATTTAGCAGTAGGGGCGCAAACGCATTCCATATTATCCGACTCAACATTCGATTGAAGGTCGACAGTAATTTCAACAGAGGAAACTTGAATTGATTCTGTAGAGGTTGATGTTGCAGTAACTGTATAGTGGCCTGGAGAAGCATAAGAGTGCGTAGCTGTTGGTCCAGTAGAAACCATTCCATCGCCAAAGTCCCAAGTTACAATTCCGCCAGCATTGTTACTTTCAAAGGTAAATTCATGGAGAATTTCTGTGATGACGTCTTCTTCATTGTTATCACCATCATCAACTTCTAACAGTGTGAATTGATTGATGCCGTAAACCTCCGGTGCGTCAATGGAGAAAGTGCCACTAGAGGATGATGGAGAAGATACCATCGAAGTGAGTGCAGCACCAGAAGCGGCGCCAAGAACAACCAAAAGAACAAGTGTTGCTACGGAAATTGAATACTTCATAAGCGGATTTAAGCGGGCTGACTTATGAAAGTCTGTTTGTTTAACCGGACATTCCTGAAGAGAATCGCGAATGAAATTACGAGTTCATAAAGGGTTGAATGATGTAGAATTATGGAAGAAAAGGATGAAGAAAAGAACCGTTTGAAGGCCATTCGAGAGAAGCTCGAATCACACATAATGTCAACATTTCAAGGTAAGGAAATGTGGTATCAAGAAAAGAGATTACAGTACAAAGGAACGCCAGACATTACCACCGATGCTTGGGGAGTTAGCGTTCATTTTGAGTGCAATCGAACACAACCAGTTCATCTCAGTGGACGTTGGGATTTCATCATCGCCTATGCAGATTATATCGGTGCGGCATATGCTGGATGGAGTCTTAGTTTTGAATGCCCTTACCCTGAATGGGAAGAAGAGGAGAAGTAAAGCAATCCAATGAGGATGCTATCAATTGATAAATGAATGATGGCTGGGAGAATTGTGTCAGAAAAGCGCGTCTTGAAAAAGATGAAAAAACTCGCTTCAAGGATTAACAGCCAAATTGAGACTGTTCGTGACATCGTGGAAGATCTTGAAATTGAGTTCGAACTTCTTCAAACCCAAATCTCCAAATTGGAAGCGAAGAAAGGTTCACGTAAACAGGAAGATGAAGAAGAGATACTCGATATCGAAAATACTTCATCTGTTACTGTCAAGCCGAAATTTTGAATGCCCATACCCTCATGGGGAACAGAATTCGATTAAGAGAAGTAGTAAAGCAATCCTATCAGGATGCCGAAGTCAGCAACGATGAGGAAAACTTTGAGAGGCAAAGGTAGGCTTTTGAAAAAATGAAAGACACCTATCTCTTCTTGTTCCATAGACCGCCCACTGACCGCCAGAGATTAAGCCTGTTGCAGTAAGAAGTGCTAATTCTGCTCAAAACTCAACAATTACATACCAGTATACTCAGCGGGAGGCATGGATGCAGCGACGGCAATGCTGCAAATGTTGGCAATTATCGGCATCGCTCTGTTAACGCCCGGGCCAAATGCACTGACGTGTTTCGCTCACAGTGGAATGTTTGGGAAAAAAAGTAATTTCCAACTTATTCTAGGAATCAGCATTGGAATCTTTCTCATTGAAATGCTT
>TARA_B100001093_G_scaffold189183_2_pt1 | contig 27113 bp, 17 predicted proteins | sample TARA_B100001093 | Tara Oceans TARA_B100001093 (sample SAMEA2623116) | marine metagenome | biome: marine biome (ENVO:00000447); feature: surface water layer (ENVO:00002042); material: "saline water (ENVO:00002010), including plankton (ENVO:xxxxxxxx)" | depth 5 m | reverse complement strand
TGGTTTTCTGGCTGGCTTACCCAGCATGGACTCGAAGCCCAAGAAGTCAGCCTTCATGCAGAACAGATCAACAAGAACTGTGGCGCAGGAGACTTTTCTCCGACTGCAGAATGGTCTATTGAGGAAGCCGCTTCATCATCACATGAACTTCTCAAACGCTTGAAGCATGCCCCTGAGGGGACGGTTGTAGGCGCTGCTTTGGACGGGGATGGAGACCGGTGCCTCGTGGTGGAAACGACTCACACTGGCTACAAAATTATTGACGGAGATGCGATGGCGGATGCAATATTGGTAGCAGGAGGCTTCAATGAGCCTGGCTGGGTTATTGCTGCAAGCATCGAGTCCGATTTGGCGCTTTTATCAACCACCAACCGTTTCCCCAATGCAGTCCAAACCGCAGAGACTGCAGTTGGTGACCGCTGGCTTTCTCATGCACTGCGAACGCATCTTTCTTCATCAGTCACAATGCCCACCGTTCTAGGCGTGGAGGATTCGGGCCACATCGTTCTTCCATCACCCCATCCAAGCATTCCGCATCAATGGTCATTGGTTGGCGACGGAGCGGCAACGCTCGTAGCCTATCTTCTTGCACGCGCTCATGAAGGAGAAAAATCTTTTTCGCGCGGCTGGAAACAGCGAATATCTGTCACGGACGTCGACCGTTCTCGATGGGACGGCGTCAACGCACTTTCCGATGAAATCGAGCGCATTGCTCGTATGCATATCGATCAGAGTGGAAGCGTATCGCAGTGGCATCGACACGGATTGGAAGGTGAGCCAAACCTCATGCTCATCGAAACCTACGTCGATGGAAAACCACTCTCCCTCGGCATTCGAAACAGCGGGACTCAACCAAAAATCAGTGTTTCGTTGCGACTTTCCAAATCAATGGACGCCAACGTATTATCGAACATGCTTCCATTAATTGCCGAACATCTCAACCGTTTCATGCATTGACCGATGGCGAAGACTGCCTTCCTTCGATTGCGAGAATCAGCAGCGATACTGCCACAATGAGGCGACGATCAAGTGAATGATTCGGAGGAATCATTACGTGAACACGGGGTACAAAGATATTCAAATTTTGACGCAGGAGAATATGCGGTTGCTGTTTGGATTCAATATGAAATTTCTGCGGAATGAGCGGAATAATTCTCCGAAGAATGGCGATGCTATCTTCTTTTAATTCTCCACACGCGTTCCCTCCTGCGTCTCGTATGGTCCATGAATCTTTGAATATCGAACGAATCCCCTTCCGCTTTGCGGAACCGATGAGTTCACCCGTTTGAGAGTCCATGATATCATAGGTCATTCCAAAGTCAATCACTCCTCTGGCTTTGATTCGAAGTAGGGCAGTTGACTGTGAAGCATCAGAATAGAGCGTGATGTCTTCTCGGAGTCTGAACGCTTTTTGTTTTGAATAGCCGACAATGTTTCCTTGGAGGTCTTCGAAAAAGAATGTTCCACCGAATATTTTGAAAATCTTTGCTCGAATTTTGAATTGGTCCATCGAATAAAGTTCAGTCATGGCCTTAATTCTCGTTTCCCAGTCTTAACTCTTCTCCAGTTTTAGTAAAAAATGAGCGATGTGAAAATGTCATATTGCTTTCTCTGGTAACGGCGTGAAATGCGAGGTTACCGGTTGAAACGTGAGCACCAACCAGTATTGTGCTCACTCGTTCGCCATATCTCCCTCATAGGTTTGGGTGAGATAGGTTACAAGTCCTAGTAACAGAGCCGAGGCCATGAGAATAATCAGTAATCCTTCAATAGCCGCACCCTGAACAATGAGAATTCCTGCGACAATCCACGCTAATACGAGGTCCAGTGCCCCAATAATCCGCCATGCTTTACGTAGCGTCAGCACACCGCTGACCCATGCAGTTGTTGAACAGAGTAGAATGAATACGACCGCAAACGTGAGATTCCCATACCCCCATCCAGAGCCAAGCAGTAACAAGTGCACTGCCCACAAACCTGCGGGGAGCCACAATCCATTGCGGGTTTGAACAACCCATGCCACGAAACCGATCGAAACAAACCCAAGTGCTGATGCGATGACAGAACCACTAGGAAGGGCCAATCCAGTCATTTCTCCCGCCCACACACTCGTCGAAACATAGGCTACAGGAACCATCACCCAAGCAAGAAGGGATACCGCTGGTTGCTTCCACCAAATGCTTCTTCGAGCGCTCGATGCAATTACAAACAAACTCGCCGGGCCAACCGAGATGATGCAGACGGCCATCAACCATGCCGAACGCCCACCTGCGCCGCGATGATCAGACATTTTGTGGTGTATCCGCTTCCCTTCAACCCAGTCGAATCCAAACACGGAACCTATCGCAACAAGTTCGATGAGCAAAAGCGGTACCACCCAGGTCATTAATGCACCATCAAACGGATCGGTTGCGAAAGGAATGGGCACTTCACCACCCGCAACTAAACAGATGCAGCGGTCGATGACTGCGAGAAATACGACTCCTTCTAACGCATTTGGAATACGAATTCCGAGGTCATTTCGTCCTAGCAACCCAAGACCTGCAAGCATCACAAGCCCTCCGAAGAACACGATCAAATGCGTCGCATCTTCCAAAACTACGACCGAGTTCGAAGCCCGACCAGCAACGTGGACTAAGACCAACCCCGCCATACCCAACGCAATTGGTGCTTCGATTCCCAAGACATCGGGGAGCCTTAACCCGATTTGATTCGCTCTGATTCTTGCCAGACCCACGAACAACATCGTCACAAGAACGCTAAACACCAATGACGCCAATGTCGCCCCTGAGGTGAATGAAAAGAAGGTTGTCGCCAAGATTGTGGTCACCAAGAAAACCATCACAATCGTAGGTTGGTGATGTATATCGCCGGTCTCCAAGTCCAGCGAGCCTGAGGTTCCGGCCCGTTTGGACCGCTTACGCTGCTTTTCTGCTAAATTCAGCAATTCTGTATCGATGAGTCGAAGGTTTGAGCGCGGTAGCGACGTCCCATCTTGGTTAACCACGTCCACCGTGGTATCTACACCGGCCGAGAGTCCCGATGAATCGATGTATGCCTGCATTCGCTCCTGCTTTTCTTTGATTCTTTGGAGGCGGTTTTCTTTTTTGGTGAGTGCTCGTACACCGGCCCTGAACTCTCCTTGAACAGCCAAATAAGCTCCAGAAATAACAAACGCAAACACCGCAGCAAGAACTACCAAGTCGACGGAAATTGATCTTCCTGCAAGTGCCATTGCAACAATTAATCCGACCGCCATTATGGCTGGAGGTAGGAGCTTTTCGAGCGTTGCTGCTCGCTGCAAGTAAAGGGCCAGTGCTACCAGTCCAACGGCCATCAAAACCAGCAAGTTCTGTTCTTTTTGCAGCATGTATTCAGTACCAGTTAGTTGAACTGTTGTTAGTGGATCAAGGGCGATGAGGACGAAAAAGGCCGTCATGAAGCCCATCATCATGGTCAGTAATTGACCTGGTAGTGCTTCAGCTCGCTCCATGTCAACTTCGCTTGCACCCGCTGCTTTTTTGCGGTCAGAAGCAAGAAGGAGAACTGCTGATGAAACCACCAACGCAATGGCCCAAAGAGACGATTGCCCATAGGACCATGAGAGAACAAGTGCGACAATTCCCCACAAAGACATGAGGGTTTGAGGCTTTCCGAGATGCTTTTCAAAGTACACCATCAGTGAATGCCCAATGAGCAAACTGCTCATGACGACGATGACTCCGTACATCGGTAAAGCACCGGGTCGAACGATAGCCCAAGTGACGATTAAGGAGAAGATAAAACTAAGATTCCATAATTTTGCTAAACCAGAGTCGCGTAAGCGTGCCCCGATTTCTGAAAAACCAACGAGACGTGCTGCGAGGTTTAGGCCAGTTTCTCCGTGACGAATGTTGACCAAAATTTGCTGGATGACCAACAAACTCATCCATGCAAAGAGGTCGATCTCGCCAATTTCAATGGAGATGAGATCGGTTGAAATCAAGCGTGCATCTGCATCTGTCGCGAACATCAAGAGCCAAACCCATGGGCCTAGTACGGCGGTTCCAGCGATTGACGGAGACCCTCTGTACACGGCCAGCCCTGACAAACCAACCCACACAATTCCCTGCGTTACCAGAAGCAGCCGTGCACCGTCCCCGGTACTTCCAGCAGGGATTAGCAGCGTGAGCAGAAGTACGATTGCAAGACCCCCCATCCAAATGACGTGGTCTGAAACTGCGGTCTGGTTCCGTAAAAGAGCCGCAGCAGTGAACAGGGAAGTCAGACCAGCATAGACGCTGTACCCATCTAGGTTGAACGGTAATTCAATCCCACTTGCCCCAGAAGAGTACAGCGAGAGCCCGATGAGAAGAAACGGTGCTGGGGCGATAAGGTAGGGCGCCAAATCTTTGAGGTGTACGCCTCGAACGATGAGGTATGAGCCGCTAAATGCAGAAATCAGCAACACCAGCTGAGCCAGTGCATAACCTGTTTCGGTTCTATGTGAGGCGATTGCCAGCAGTGCCCCGATCATCCCCAGCCCGACCGAAACCGACCAGAGCGCAGGTTTGCCCAAGCCCATTGACTCAAATGCTTGAGAGAACCAATTGTCTTCTCGAACAAATTTAGCAGCGATGGTTGCGTTGGTGGCAGTGATACCAGCCATCAAGAGGAACAAGAGTAAGTCATCCTCAAACGGTACGACATCGATTCCAAACAAAACCCAATGATTGGATAACGCATGGACCCCAACCCACAGATACGATGAAGCGATACCAAGGCTGGCAAGGTTGCCAGAGTTCCGGTACAGTGCAAGCCCATGCATCAACAGTGTCCCAATACCGACCATTGCTGCCACGCCAATCTGTCCGTACAATGCTCCAGCAGCGCTTCCTACCAGCAGCAAAATCAGCGTGGCCTGGGCTGCAATCGCGTCTTCGTTATGGCGCTGAGCGATTGTAATGTTCATGGCCACCAGACCGAGCAAAATCACCCCGAGTGTATCGCTCGCTCCCAGAGGCGAGTTCTCAAACCAACCCCAATGCCACGCATCAAGTGCAAGTCCGTAAAATAATTTCATTGATATGATAACCCAAGTTACGCCCAGAAGCCTCATGTTTGGATTCGGAATCCACCGTTCACCGAGGTACAAACCGAACAAACCCATGGCCAACAACCCTAGCCCGCTTGGGATTTCTGGTAGCACAGTTCCGACTATCGCTCCAATCGCCGACCATGTGAGCACCATGGCGACTAAAAGTCCGACACCGAGCCGCTTTTCTCCTTCAACAGCGAGGTCAGATACACTGTCTATTTCCGGAGCGGATAGAACGGTACCGTCGCGCTGAACTGCGCCAGGTTGGAGGTGTTCATCTTCTTCCGCCGAAAACAGAGAAACGATTTCACCAACCGCAATGTCTTCAACGCGGGGCTTGATTTTTGGATCTGACACTTCACTGTTTTCACCGGGAGAATCGACCATGAAAGAACTCACATCGAATCCCTTGGCTCTTTGAAAGTCACGCTTTCTCACAACCTCGTCGCGAGATTTCGAGGCGCTCGTATCAGACTGGCTTTCATCATCTCCCCCAGTCATGACCTCATAGTGTTGAGGCCTGCCCTTCAATCCTTTCGATGATTGAACCGCTCGGCTGCAATTTGCCGAGAAATTGAATTTTTCCAGAACCAAACCGCTCATCCTCTCAATACCTCGTTTTTCATAATTCAAATACCAACTATCTGTAAGTCATCAGCCAAAAGGGACAAAGAGGGTCCGCGAAACGCAAGTGTATGGCGGCCACCCACGGGACTCCTTCCGGAGACCTCGATGCGTACGGAATTTCACCATCGGGCGACGTCTACTGGAACCATGAAGTCAGTACTCTTGTGGAACTTGCGGTGGCCCGTGGTGAAGGCACGTTCAGCGCTCACCGCGCACTTGTAACAGAGACCGGCGACCGCACAGGGCGCTCTCCAAACGACAAATTTGTCGTCGATGAACCGTCGGTTTCCAGTGACATAAACTGGGGCGAGGTCAACGTTTCGACCACGCCTGAAGTCTTTCAGCGAATGCGCGCTAAGGTAATCGACTATCTTTCGATACAGGGCGATCTTTTCGTACAAGATTTGTACTGTGGTGCTGATTTCAGCGAAGCCCTTCCAATCCGAGTCATCAATCAAAACGCTTGGCACAATGCCTTTGCGCGAAACATGTTTATTCGCCCTTCCGCAGAACAGCTTGCCAAACACTCCCCCGAATTCACCGTATTTCACGCACCGCATTTCCAAGCCGATGCCAGTGAAGAAGGGTTGAATTCAGAATGCTTTGTTATTGTGAACTATGATGCCAAAGAAGTGATTATCGGCGGAACCCGTTACGCTGGAGAAATTAAAAAGTCGATTTTCTCGGTTATGAACCTCATTCTTCCAAAGAAGGGAATACTTCCTATGCACTGTTCAGCGAACACAACTGGTGAAAATACCGCCGTCTTTTTCGGACTTTCGGGCACCGGGAAAACCACACTCTCTGCAGACCCAAAGCGGGCGTTAATCGGGGATGATGAGCACGGCTGGGGCGCAAATGGCGTGTTCAATTTCGAAGGAGGCTGCTATGCAAAACTCATCGATTTGTCTGAAGAAGATGAACCAGCGATTTTTGGAACCACTCGAAAGTTTGGAACCGTTCTTGAAAACATCGTGATGGATTCCGATGGAGTCCCCGATTTTACAGATACGAGTAAAACGCAAAACACCCGCGGTTCGTATCCAATTGAATTCATTGAGAACCGTACCATGGATTCCAAAGGTGGCCACCCACAAAACGTGATTTTCCTGACCTGTGATGCATTTGGTGTTCTCCCTCCAATCTCCCGATTGACTCCCGACCAAGCCGCATACCACTTCATCTCAGGCTATACTGCCAAAGTAGCGGGAACCGAAATTGGGGTCAAAGAACCCCAAGCAACGTTTTCTGCATGCTTTGGTGAACCGTTCATGCCAATGCACCCAGGAGTATATGCTGACCTTCTGTCCAAGAAAATGGAAGAACACGGCGCCACAGCATGGCTCATCAACACCGGTTGGTCTGGTGGCTCGTACGGTGTAGGAAATCGGATGAAAATCCGCTTCACACGTGCAATGCTCAATGCAGCAATGGACGGCGACTTAGATGATGTCGAATTCATCACCGATTCACGATTTGGCTTCGATGTCCCCGCTATATGTCCCGGCGTACCATCTGAACTTCTTCAGCCCCGAAACACGTGGTCCGATACGTCCGAATTCGACCGAACAGCAGACAAACTCGCCGATATGTTCAACGTGAATTTCGCCCGATATGCAGAAGGCGTTTCAGCACAAGTGAACGCATCGGCACCAACGCCTTTGTCTTGAATTAGACTTTCAAAGGAAGTCGGAAAGCGAGAGTTGTCGTGCTCTGTCATTGTTGAACAGCGAATCGGCACTGTCCGACAACCATTCGACGTTTTGTTTCGTGTAGTTGTCGACACCGTAGGTCGCCATAACGTGCTTTGTGACCTTGATATATTTCCGAACAGCACCTTCTGAAACAGTTAGTGCCAAGTTGCCTTGACAAAGACCGCCTTCAGTCTTTGCAACGCCGACGCTCGCCAATCCGCGACCGGTCTCCTTTTTCGGCTGAATACAATTGCCTGAAACCGGCATTCTACGGTACGAGTGACCACACTTGAGACATCGAACTTTCTGACGCGCGTAAGCATTCAAATTACCACGTAAATCTGGTAGGAAGTGTGAACGGACAACGCTTGAAGCAACCGTTCGAACATTGACACCGCGCAGTCGATGTCCGAGGTCGAGCTGCCCATTCATCTTGTCAATCATGGTGTCGAGGGTTTTGTAGGCTGAAAAGGCAGGGCCTTCGTCAAGTGAGTTGCATCCGTGCGTGTAACCATAACCTCGTACTGCGGCAACTGAACCGAGCCGACGCTCGACAAAATCCATTCGCTCAGCGCATTCCTTTGGATGGACTTGAGACTGAGTTGCTTCGTAGAAGTCACGGGTGTAAAACCATCCCGAATCGACGTTGAGAGCTTCTTTGTCAACTTCTGTCGGGTTGAGCCGAGTGGTCAAGACAAGCGGAGCATCCATCAGTCCGCCCCGATTTGCAGGCAGAATTTCTCTGCTGAAGTTGAGCAACCCATCCATTAAGAGCATGATCGCATCTTCATCGCCGTCACAATTTCGACGCTTTGCAGCGTGGAACAAAGGATGCGCATATCCACCTGAACAGTCGGCCCAACCGATGATGCGGCTGAGCACACCACCAGACGTGTGAGGTGCCAGCGCACAGATAAGATGGCCAACCAGATCATCGGGCGTATCAACGTTGTAATACGGCTCCATGTCATAGTATCGAACCAGTAAATCATCGATGAATTTTGCCGTGCGGACAAAGAATTCTCCGGCACTTTTTGCAACGATGAAATCTTGTGGAAAGAGCTCCAACATTTGTTCGTTGTGTGTGAGCGGGACTCCGTCGCAATCATGTGTATAGCCGAGCGAGTGAAGTTGCTGCCACGTGACATCGATTTCTCTGGGAGTGAAGTGAGTTACCGGCACGTCACTCATGTCGTATCGAACCGTTCCGTCCCTAAATACCGGAAGTTCATACTTCGCCCGTAACAGGCCTTTCTCGATTGCTTCTGGAGTTTGGTCTCGGCTGGCGATTTTTTTCATGCACTTCACTTGGCGAGGCAATCGGTCCATTCCAAGCCTCACCCTTGCATCTTCAATCATGGTGTCGAGTCGTACAGTTTGAATCTCTCCTCGCCGTCTACGCTGAGTGTTTTCAGTGGGCCGCATGGCGGTCCGACCTCCGCATGCAAGAGGTGCTCCACTCACAGAGACGTTGCCCGTATCTTTGTGATGGCACAGTATAAACGGAGATTCTCGGCCGCATTTTTTGCACAGACGTTTGCCCATTTGAACGCGAATACTTTGCTTTTGAGCAGCGTTCGCTAACAATCGCTGATTGCCTCCGTTCAGGTCGATAGGAAACAGTGCATGGGTCATCGGATTCATGATTCTCGGTGCCGCCTTTTCCGGCCGACCCATGCGACATCCGATGCGCACGGGTGCAGCATGCTCCCAACGCAAATCGGAAATTTTACGGACTTGTAACAGAATACCGTCTACGGCGTGATCGTCTTCATGAAGTTGAGCGGCAAGATATTCATCAGGGTCAACAGGGCCCTTGTCTTCGACCTTTTCGACCGCCTGCCGTCCGACGACATCAGTTTCTGAGATGCCAAGGCCTCTTTGACGAGCATCCGTTTCCGCAGCGATTCGAACAGTCGCTCGAGCTTTTGACAATTCATCTTGCCGTTGACGCTCGGCATTTAGCGTGGCATGGCACGTTCTTAGCTGCTCAATGCGCGCTTCAAAGCGAGCCTTGGCGTCAACGATTCGCAGTGGCTTGGCACCTTCAAACGAAAATCCAAATCCTTCCAACACAGCAGGCCACCCGCTGGTGATGACCAAGTCATTCCCGTCATGGTGATGGCGCAGACCCAATATCATGGCTGCTCCTTTGGCAAGTCCGTGTTGAACATAGGCCCACGCTTCTGGAACTTCAGTGGCGAAGACGGGGGCTACAGGCTTCGCATCCAGCCCAGGGATGTCAAAATCTTCGAACCGTTCGATGAGCTCAGGCTGAAGAATATCCATTGTCGCTTGATTCCAATTTTTTACACCATCAACGATGCGCAGTTGGCGCTGCTCCTGCAACGGCTTTGCAACCAATCCTTCTTCGTCACCTGTCTGCGAACCGAGTGGCTCAATTGCAGCACCTTCAATGATATCGAGGAATGGAGGAACCCATTCTATGGGCAGGTCTCGAAACCAGGGATTGTGTGGTGGAGTGAGTGATGTTTTGAACCGAACCGCAGTCGCTTTTCCTTGCTGCCAATTCATAGGAACTGTGGTCAAAAAACGATGCCATTTCCTTCGAGTGTGGAACTGTGCATCGGGGTCATCTGCATCTTCGGGCTGTATCCCCGGAACGCCATCAGGAAGTACTTCTTTCAATTCGGGGAATATTTCGAGAAATGCCTTGACCGCAGAGCTGGAATTCAATTCTTCGAGAAGGTCGCTTGCCCACCAGTCGATTGAGTAACCTGCTGGAACCAACTTCTTGTTGTTCTCCATGAATTCACCGTAGCCGAGAACCAGTTCTCCGTTATCCCATACCGAGCCTACTTTCTTACGAACAGCCGTGTAACTTTGCGCGTCATCGAGACGCAAGAACCGCCCGTCACGGAGTACAACCCACGGTCCGTCGGTGTCATCGGAAGGTGTGATGGCGCATGCTTTCCCAGGGCGTTCAATCTTCATTTGCGTCCCGATGGTAATGAAATCATCCATCGCAAGCATCGATGCAGTGTTGGTTGATGCAGCAGCGAGGCCAGAGGGGCGAGCCCGTCCATAGCGCAAACGAAAGCCACCGGGTTGCAATGGGGCTCCAAAAACCGGCCTACCTGCGATGATATCTTTCATGAACTTGTTAATGACGGGGACTTTTCTTGACTTGAATGATGGACCGCCTCCATCGCCGTCATCTTCCTTTCCTTTCGAGGCGAATTTCGATATGAAGTCCCAGCCGGGAACGTTGAGTCGTTCAGTGTGTTTCTGAATTTTCGGAGCCTTCAAGCACATTCCTTCTCCAATGACAAGCAGCACTCCACCGCGAATCCTCGGTTCGTCGATGTTCCGAACTCGACCGTAGCCTGAACACTCTATTTTTTCAGTCGACTCACCGTTGATCATAATCGGGCACGCCCGTACAATTTCATCAATCTCCTCTGGTGGGGGCCTGTACTGGAGATTGCCGCGATAAAGTCCAAACTCCTCTTTCACACGTTCTACTTCAGGGTCAGTGGGTTGGTAGTGGCCGATGTTGAGTTCACGACGAATCATGTCTGCGATGAGAACGGCAAGAGCCTGTGCAGTCCCTCCCGCTGCACGAATTGGACCGGCGAAGTGGACCGATACGAATTGCGAACCATCGACGTTGTTCAGCAGCCTGACCTCGCTGATGCCTTCCAATGGAGCGACAAGTACTGCCTCGGTTAGAATGGCAAGACCAACCCGTAGCCCGACATCGATTGCAGTAATCAGGTCGTAGCCCTTGTCACGGAAGCCACGAGCGACGCGTTGCGCCATAATCATCGAAGTTGTTTCCCGGTCATTTTCTGCCAACATCAACCTGATATCATCTGCAACCTCGTATCCGTCGAGATATTCAACAAGGAGTTTTTCCGTTCTTCCCGCCAAGTCAGCAGCCCTGGGAATTTCGACAAATTCTTTGTGATCATACCCAAGACTTCGTGCTTTTTCGGCTACAGCATAGGCTTCATCTGCACGCTCATCCAGCCAACGCTGGTAGGCTGACATCTCGGCTTCAAGACGTTCAACATCGATGCCCAATAAGGGGTTGTGACCTCGTTTTTGACCGTCACGAACTCTCACGGTCATCTGAATCTTTTATCTCTTAGAGGCGACCGTTTATCAGTGGCGCGATTGATTTACATGGCCGGGTTCAGCCATCGGTTAAGCAAAGTTCATTGATGCGAGGCCAAACCAGTCTTTGATGACCGTCCATTCAAGCGTCCGAGAACACCCAAGTTGGCCGCAACTCGTTTCGTTGGTACGGGAACTTGCCTTCATTGACGGGGGTTCAGACGATGCTTTCACGCTTGCAAGCGGTCGAAACTCTCGCTGGTTTTTTGATACCAAGCCCGTGATGATGCATGCGGAATCGACCCACCATCTCGGTGCACTGTTCAACCTTCGAATGGATGCACTCGGTGCAGATTTCGTAGGGGGGCTGGAACTCGGCGCAGTTCCGCTGACTGCTATCGCCGTGGCGACATCCGACCCATTGACACACCGCCGTGGTTTTATGGTCCGTAAAGAGCCGAAGGGCCGCGGTGGACGTAAAACGAACAATCCACCAGGCATCGAAGGTTCTTCTCTTGAGGGCGGCGGCTCAATTGTCATCGTCGAAGACGTAACAACCACTGGTGGGTCTGCCATCAAAGCAGTTCAAAGAATTCACAACGACACTTCGTGCAACGTCATCGCCGTCATTAGCATTGTTGACCGAGAAGAGGGCGCAGCAGAAGCTTTCGCAGAAGCAGGCATACACTTCGAGAGCATCATGACGCGCAGCGATGTCGCAGGTCAATGAGGCAGCACCATGGTCAAAATATTCAATCCCGCCACGGTTTCAAATGACGGCCTCACCGAACTTTCACCCGACCCAACCTCAGCAGGGCGAATCGTGTTGTACCATGCCAGTGAAGGCAAACCTCTCGCCACCCCTTGGCAGGTGGCACTCACGCGGTCACGGATGCTGTCTGAATGCGATTTGCCGGAGGGTTTTGTTCTCGATTGTGCTTGTGGTAGCGGCATCCAGCTCGCAGCGCACATGGCCATTTTACAACGCCCCGGCATCGGCATTGAACTCGATGAACAGCGTGCTCAAGCAAGCGCTTTCAACCTGAAAACCATCGCCCTTCATCGCAACGAATCCGAGGCAGAATACATGGAATTTTCACGAATTATCTCCGGTGACGGGAGGGATGGCGAAGCGGCCTCTAGCGCCATTGCCGAGCATTTTCAGCGTGAAGAATACCCTGCCATTGCTTTGCTGCACCTCGACCCCGCTCGACCGCGAAACAGCCGCACACACGGCCTAGAAGAGATGGCGCCGCGTCTCGATGAAGTGTTTGCAGGATGGTCGCCGTTTCTTGAAGACGGGCCAAACGGCCCAGCACTGTTGCTTGATTTATCACCCCGGCTCTCGAACCAACAACAAATCGATGTTGAGCGACTGGTTGACTTGGTCTGGCCAAAGATTGCTCGTACCTGGGTTTGGACTTCCCGGGGCAGGGGGAGAGTTGACCGACTGGCACTTTGGCTCGGCAGTGCTGCCATCAAAGGGGTAGCACGGCGCTTTGTTCGCATCCCTCCAAACATCGCTGAAGAAGCGCACATCGTATCCGGGGGTTCGCCGCTCTCTACTGATCTTTCACCGGTCGCCAAACGACAACCACCTCGGCGAGGTGAGCGAATCAGCATTCTGGATGCTGCATTGGTTGAAAGCGGCCTTGCGGATGAATGGCTTCAAACCGTCACGAAATCTGAAAAAATATCGTGGGGTGTTGCCGGAGGGCGACGTCCGCAAATCCACCATGATCATCCACTTAGGTTAGAAAGTCCTGCAGATCGGCACCTCGTTCAGGCGACTGGACGAGTGGTCGCACTGGTCCGAATGAAGCTTGAACTTTCCACGGTTGACCAACTGGTTGAAACGCTTCTTGAACACGATATTTCGAAACTCACGTTGAGGACAAACCTCGACCCTGACCTTCAACCAAAATTACAGGGAGCGCTTGACCGACAACTGTCCAGAAGGCACGGACGGAGGGACGCTTTCCTCGTTCAGCAATCTGGCGACGAGATGTTGCTGATTTGCGTGGCTGAATAATTCATATTGTGCCGGTGTCCCGAATCTCAGAAACACCGACGAGAGTTGGGTGTTGTTTTCGGCGCTCAGTATCGCGAAGCCACATCGCGGTCTTGATATAGGGGAGGTTAGTCGGGAACCTGCTTGACACTCTGTGTTAAGGAAGAGGTGATTCACAATGGCACGACCGAAAGATGAAGATTTAGGAGATGATTTCTCGTACATCTTGCGTATGGCAGATACCGATATGGATGGGCAAAAGACACTTGCAACCGCATTGACGGCTGTCAAAGGCGTCGGTGCCCGAACTGCAGTACAGATTTGCAAGAACACCGGATTCGAACCTTCCTCCCTCGCCGGACACCTCTCGGCTGAGGAACAAGAGACGCTCCGCCTCGCAATCGAGGGCTATGCTGAAACCGTTCCGCTTTGGATGCTCAACCGTCAACGAGACCTTGAGACCGGAGACGAACTCCATCTCACTGGACAACAAGTTTCGTTCACCTTGAGCGACGACATTAACCGTCTTCGAACCATGAAGTGCTATCGCGGTGTTCGTCACGCAAGCGGCAACAAGGTTCGCGGACAGCGTGGCCGCTCCAACGGACGCGGTGGACTCACACTTGGTGTGAACCGAAAGAAGTGATTGGAGGGATGATGAATGGGAGAACCAAAATTTGCTCGGCCTAAGTTTGACACCCCTTCCCACCCGTGGAAGGCTGCTCGAATTGAAGAAGAACACATGATTCGCAACAATCACGGACTCAAAACCATGCGTGAGATTTGGAAGGCCAAGTCTCAACTTCGACGACATCGACGTCAGGCAATGCGCTTGATTGGTATGTCAGAGACTTCTGAAGGACACGGAAAGCGAGAGATGGACGATCTTCTTCGCTCACTCCACAACAAAGGCCTCATCGCATCCGATGCGACACTCGACGATATTTTGTCGCTCAGCACCGAAGACATTCTCAATCGCCGACTTCAAGCTCAAGTGTACTACAAAGGTCTCGCAATTTCAATGAAGCAAGCCCGCCAGTTTATCACTCACGGAAAGATTGTCATCGGCAACCAAAAAGTCACAATTCCGTCTTATCCAATTTCCCGAGACGAAGAGGAACATCTTACCTGGCACCCAAGTTGCCCGTGGACATCCAATCCCGACCACCCAATTCGTCAAGCAATCGACGGACGAGCATCCTCCGCAGAATACGGCGTTGAAGAAGAAGAAGTCGATCCTGAAGCAACTCCTGAGTTCGCTGAAGTTGTGAAGGCTGCAGCAGAAGAAGCCCCTTCCGCAGAAGCCACTGGAGGTGACGAATGATGACTCGCCGAGCAATCGTGAACATTTTCAGTTCGTACAACAACATTTTGATGACGGCTACGGACTTGACTGGTGCTGAAACCATCACCACCTGTTCAGGTGGCCAAGTGGTCAAATCTTCCAAAGATAGCGGCGGACAATTCGCTGCAACTCGAGCTGCTGAGAAGATGGCTGATGAACTGAAGGACAAGGAATTCACTCAGCTGATTATCAAGTACCGCGCACCAGGTGGCAACCTCTCAAACAATACCGGTCCTGGAGCACAGGCAGCCATTCGTGCACTCACTCGTGCAGGCATGACAATTACTCGTATCGAAGACGTTACGCCAATTGCTCACGATGGAACCAAGAAAAAAGGTGGCCGCCGTGGTCGCCGAGTCTGATTGAGGTGGAATATATGGATGTACAAATCGTTGATGGCTGGCCTCGTGGTAATGAAATTCGAATTCTTTTGACCAACACAGACGCTGCTCAAGTGAACGCAGTTCGCCGAGCATTGATTGCTGACGTTCCTAAACTTGCAATCGACCGCGTGGACTTAACCCAAGGAGTCAATCAAGACAACAAGGGCGAAGTTCTTGAATCGGTCAACGTACTTCCAGATGAAGTGCTCGCTCACCGACTCGCAATGCTTCCAATTCCAACGCATCCTGAGGAAGGTATTGCCTTCCCAGATGTCTGCCCGAACTGCATTGACCTCGCAGAAGAATCGAAAGGCTGCCCCTCATGCCAGGTGCTATACTCACTTTCAGCTCGCGGTCCAAACGAAGACGCTGATGAAGAATACCGTACTGTATACGCCAGTGATCTGACCAACATATCTGATCAGATGTTCGATATCCGCGAAGAACACAAGCGCATCCCTCTCACCATTCTTACGAAAGGCCAGTTCCTCGAATTCTACGCATTCGCAACCCTTGGCCGAGGCCGTGATCACGCCAAGTGGTCGCCGGTGGCAGCAGTCGGCTTCCGCCAACACTGTATTGCAAAGCTCAACAAGCCAAAGAAAGCAAACACCCTTTTCGACCTCAACCTTTCAACGACTGACGGAAAGCCAATCGATGCAAAATTATTCGGCAAGGACAAGACAATCTCTGATGTAAACTACGTTATGGACCTCGAAACCGCTCTTCACCAAGTCGGCGAAGGCACAACCCGAGAAACTGATTTTGACGATGCAATCACGCTAGAACCGGTAGACGGAGCCTACGTTTTCACGTATGAAACCGATGGTAGCCTCACACCGCAACAAGCATTCAACATTGCAATGGATGAGTTACAATCCCGTTTCGAGAACCTTTCTGGAGACATCGAGCGTGCCTTTGCTTGATTGACCCGTAGTCCGAGGTTTGATAACGGAGCGAGTCGCACATTAATCCATGCAGAACGCCCGTTATACCGCAGTTTGCCTAATTTTTCTTTTTCTTCTAGCCCCCATCCTCCCGATGGCGGCGGCTTTGAATGCCGATGATTTTTCGAAAGAACCCCTCGCAGAAATTAACACTGATGTTGAGGCTGAAGAATCGGTTTTTTCTCCAAATAAATTGATGTTCAAAACATCACTTTCTGAATCGAAAACCAGTGGTCGAGCAGCCTGTGTGGCGCAATCAGACGCAGGAACGCCAGGAGATGCAGGAAACACAACCACCACGTCTCGAAGTCTTGGAACGAATCCGAACAGCGGACAATCAGGTGTGAGTGGATGTATTGATTCCAACGACCTTGAAGACTGGTATGAGATTACCAAGACCGACGGAAAAGATGTCGATGTCGAACTGGTTGTTCCAGCAGGGGCTGATTTCGACTTATATCTTCGAGATTCGAACGGTGGATATGAAGATTTTTCGGAATCCGTGACATCGCTTGAGCAAGTATCCACTGCAGGTACTGCATTTGCAGGTATTGCTAGCACCTTTTGGGTGCAGGTGACAGTCTATTCGGGCGACGGTCAGTATTCACTGCGCACCTGGACGAACAACACCCCCCCGCGTCCTGACTTGACCATTACTTCAATCAGCGAGCCAGCATCAGGTCAAGCAGGCTCGACGGTGAGTATCGAGTACGTTGTCGAAAATATCTACAACACGACATCGGATTCATTCGAAGTTCAATTCGTTCTCTCTGCTGACCAGACGTACTCTTCTTTCACCGACGAATTGATTGAGGTATCGCAGTCAGAAAACGCACTCGCCGAGAACACCAGTCGAACAACAACTGCTCAAGTCCTCCTACCGTCAACATTGAGCAATGGCACCTACTACTGGTTGTTATTTGCAGATGGTTACGGTAACGTGACAGAGCATAACGAATCCAATAACTTCCTCGCCTCTGACGGCGTCATGCTTGTTGGACAGTCGTGCGACGACCTGCATCCAAACGGCCAAGATGATGCCGGCCTGGGAGCAGACGCAGCGAGTAACGAGTCCACAGCAGCCAATCTCGGCTCGAATGTCACAGCCACATATACTGGTTGCATCGACGGAGTCGATGCCAACGACGTGATGGCTTTTGACGTACCGGCGAACCATACGATCACCGCCGGACTCACTCTCAACGATTCACAAACCGTCTATCTCGATTTGACTGACTTTTCCCAGTCGTCAGTTGATATCGATGCAACCTTCTCCACTCTCAACGCAGAAGTCACGTCGGTCGGTACTCCGAACGACGGGGTTGGCGGTACGTATTACATCAATCTCTCGAGCACAACAACGGGTGTAGACTGGACGCTTGACATATGGACAAACTATTCGACGCCAATGCCAAACTTGGTGGTTGAAAACGTGAGTACTCCGCCTTCGGCCAATGCAGGAGATGTTGTGCTTGTCGATGTTGAAATCAACAACACCGGCACCCAATCCTCTCCAGGAGCACTCCTTACAGCATGGCTTTCCGTTGACGGCACCATGGCAGACCACGACGTTGAAATTGGCAACATGTCGATCTCCAGCCTTTCTGTGAACCAAACCGATATATTCCAACTTTCAACGACAATTCCTTCAACAGCACAAGGCGGCAATTACACCGTCATTGTTATGATTGACTCAGATGAACAAATCACCGAGAAGAAAGAAAACGATAACATCGGATTCTCGATCGCCCAACTTCTTGTCGATGTCAAAGCCACTGCGTGCCCATCTCAAGACGATGCTCTCTCTGGTGGAGACGTTGGGGACGATGCTGCCGGCTCATACATGCTTGGCACTGACATCTCACTCACCTTAACGGGATGCCTCCACAAAGACATCGATGATGCAGATTGGTATGAAATCTCAGTTTCACCAGGCCTGAACCTCACTGTCACGTTGGTGAACTCTCCTGACCAAGACGCTGACCTCTTCCTGCGTGACGACCAAGGCGTATGGTTCGATCGCGGCTATCTTTCAACACCGATAGATGAAACGGTCACTACGGTCGATGACGATGATTTCGCAGGTGTTGGCGGCACATTCTACATCAGCGTAGAAGCATGGGAGAGTCTCGGCGTGTACACCCTCATCATCGAAACCGAAGGTGTCGACCCGAATTCATTCAATTGCGGTCAACAAAATGACTTGAACACCGGCCAAGACGCACCTGGAAGCGGTATTAGCCTCGGACAGAATCCAACCATGTCCGGGCAAGGATGTCTGAGTGCTGTAGATGAATCTGACGTGTACACCTTCACAGTTAACGATGGGCTCAACTTCGAAGTTAGCTTCGATGCAGAACCCAGCCTTCCATTCATCGCAACACTCGCAGATGCGAGCGGTACGGTTATTGCAACGGTTGACAACACCTCATATGGGGTGTTTTTCACTTCATTTGATACCGAATATGAAGGCCAATCAAAGGATTACGTGCTGACTGTAGAGGGCCAAGGGGCTGCCGAATATTACAGCCTTGACATCACGTCTTTGGATTCTGCACCCGCAGATATCGCCATCCGTTCTTTGGTGTGTCCAACCGAACACACTTCAGGTACCGAGACTCAAACTACTTGGGAACTTGTTAGCCTTCGTGGATCGGCGAACAGCGCAACCATCACCCTTCAACTCGACTTGATTGATGAAAACGGAACGGTTGTCGACCAGATGGCAACAAAAACGACGGTCGTATCAGGCGAGTATAACACAACATTCGGCTCCGGATCGACATTTTTCTCAACCGAAGATGAACTCTCCTCTGGAATGTACAATTGCCGACTCACCATTGACGCTGATGAAGTATTGATCGAGTCCAATGAAACGAACAACGTTCAAGAAGGCACGCCGTTCTATGTTCAAAATGAAGAAGAACTCTGGGCCAACGACGTTGACCGCGACAACTTCAACACCACTGACCAAGGTGATGGAATCATTGACGACTGTCCGACAACATACGGAACATCCACGATTGACCGTATTGGCTGTGCTGACGTCGACGATGACGGTGTTTCGAATCTCAACGACCTTTGGCCACTCGATGCCACGCAAGCTCTCGACTCCGATGGAGACAGTTACGGAGATGACCCAGCAGGAACCGATGGTGATGCTTGCCCCGATGAACCCGGCGTCCCAAACGGCGTAGGAGGTAATGGATGCCCACCGGCTCAAGTCGATTCAGATGGCGACGGAGTGTTTGATGCTGAAGACCAATGCCCGTCTACGCCGGCAGGCGCTGAAGTCGATGAAACCGGCTGCGTTGAACCCGATGATGCGGACCCAACAACCAACGATTCGACCACACCAGGGACAGATATCGGCGATACTGATGATGGTGAGGAAACGGTGATCGACACCGGAGACGAAGATTCTGAAGCCCAAGATGATGACGCAATCACAGACTCGGAGACCACGCAGTCGAGTTCTGAAGTGTTTGGAATGTCCTTTACCATGCTTGGACTCATTGTCGGAATCATCGTCATACTCTTGCTTACTGTCGTGTTCATGCGAGGCCGAGGTACGTCCAGTGAAGACGGTCTATTCGAACAGCAACAAGCGGCCTTTGCTGCAGTGGGAGGCGGAATGCCGCCACAAGATGGGACCATCACGCCTGAACAAATTGCTTACGAGCAGCAACTGATTGCTGCAGGTTATCCTGCTGACTATGCACGAACGTATGCGGACCAACATTTCCGCCCGTGGCTCAAGAATTGATTGTTGGCAATCCCAACAACTGGGAGCCAAATACTCTTGACCCTCCTCCACTTAGCCGTGCCATGCATGCACTCATGGAGACCAGCGCAGGAAACATCAAGATCGAACTTTACCACGGTAGTGCGCCCGATACAGTCGCAAATTTCGTGCGACTCATTGAATCGGGTCACTACGACGGACTTCACTTCCATCGAGTGATTGAAGACTTCATGATTCAAGGGGGATGCCCTCATTCCAGCGACCCAACATCTCGCCGTGCAGGTACCGGTGGACCGGGTTGGCAGATTCCTTGCGAAGACTCTGCTCTACGACTCAAGCACGACAAACCAGGAATCCTCTCGATGGCCAACGCAGGTCGTAACACTGGCGGGTCCCAATTTTTCCTCACGACTATCGCCACACCTTGGTTGAATGGAAACCATGCCGTCTTTGGCGAAGTTGTCGAAGGAATGGACGTTGTCAAGAAAATCGAAAAGTGTGACAAGATGCCAGGCGACCGGCCCGTAGTCCCTCAAAAAATCATCAGCGTCACAATGCTTTGATCGAAGATCGAGCGGCCAATACGCCGATTTATGCATGGCGGGTTAAAAGCCACCCAATACGCTTAATTTTCAATCGACACATGTCGAATCAGACTACTGCACTGCATTACACCGCTTGAGGCTTTGAAACCATCGAATACTTGCTTTTCGTGCGAACTGTGAAGAAGTTAGGCCCCAAGGCCGTACCATGGCCGATGTTCGTATCGAAGCCGACACCATGGGCGAGTTGGAAGTTCCTGCCGACAAATACTACGGCTGCCAGACTGCACGTTCACTGATTAATTTCGACATTGGCCAGGACACCATGCCAAAGGGCGTCATTCGTGCATTCGGAATTCTCAAACAAGCCGCAGCAAAGACCAATGTTGCCTTGAAACAACTCGATCCAGAAGTTGGAGACTTGATTATTGCAGCGTCGCAAGAAGTTCTCGAGAATCGTCTCGACGACCATTTCCCGTTGCGAATATGGCAGACTGGAAGTGGCACGCAGTCGAACATGAATACCAACGAAGTCATCGCCAACCGCGGCATTGAGATCGCTGGCGGCGTCCTCGGCTCAAAAGAACCAGTCCATCCAAACGACCACGTTAACCGCGCACAATCTTCGAACGATACGTTCCCGACTGCCATGCACATTTCTGCTGCAGAAGCCATCACCCATGACCTCCTCCCCAGTGTGCGCGCACTCCGTGATGCTCTGGCTGCTAAATCTCAGGAATGGAGCGACATTGTGAAAATTGGCCGCACCCATCTCATGGACGCTGTGCCGTTAACGCTCGGACAAGAAGCATCGGGATGGGTTGCACAACTCGATGCAGACCTCCGCCGCATTGACTTTGCTCTCGATGATTTGTTTGAACTTGCTCTTGGCGGGACCGCTGTTGGAACGGGCTTGAACACACACCCCTTGTTCGCTCAGATGGTTGCAGATGAAATTGCAAACATCACCGGACTCACGTTTTGTACTGCGGAAAATAAGTTCGCACAGCTGGCAGCTCATGACGCGGTTGTTGCTGCGTCTGGGGCACTCAACACTCTCGCAGTCTCGCTGATGAAAATTGCCAACGATGTTCGCTGGCTTGGTTCAGGTCCGCGCTGCGGCATTGGGGAACTCGCCTTACCTGCGAATGAACCCGGCTCTTCAATCATGCCAGGAAAAGTCAATCCAACCCAAGCCGAAGCTCTGACCATGGTTTGCTGTCAAGTGATGGGCAACAATACGGCCATCACTGTGGGAGGCAGTCAAGGGAATTTTGAACTCAACGTCTTCAAGCCAATGATGATTCACAACCTTCTTCATTCGATACAGTTGCTCACTGACTCATGCCGAGCATTCAGGACAAAGTGTGTGGAAGGATTGGAGCCTGTGCCTGAGGCTATCGACCGTCACCTCGAGAATTCACTGATGCTTGTTACCGCACTCAACAATCACATTGGATATGATAAGGCAGCGAAGATAGCAAAAAACGCCCACGAGAAGGGCACAACACTTCGTGAATCAGCACTTGAACTGGACTACCTGACCAATGAACAATTCGACGCCTGGGTGCGGCCTGAAGAAATGACTGGACCGCGCTCTTCAAACTGAAGTTCACCTATCGTGATCCTTCGACGAATATAAAGTTCACAATGACCTGGAAAATGAGAAACCATCCAACGATCATCCCGAACATCGCAAGGCCACCCGGGTCATTACCTGCAACGAGGTTGTAGCCAATAATGAGTGCCATAAGACCCATCAAGAAGAAGACTCGATACAGAATTTGAGTAAAGATCCGTGCCTTTACAGACATTGTCCGCCATCCGGCAAAGCCAAACCAACGTGCGATAAAACGAGCCTCCTGCTCTTCATATTCCTTCTCTTGATTCATGGTTTACTCACCTCGCTGTTCGATGATTGCTTTTTTCAATAGAAACTCGATTTGTCCATTCACCGAGCGCATATCACGTTCCGCCATACGCCGGAGAACCTCGTGCAATTCGGGGTCGATACGAAGTAATATCCTTTTTTTCAATTCAATTCACCTAATCAAATTAAAATACACTGTGGAGAAGAGATTCCCAACCCCGATCACAATCAATAGAATGATGGTCAGATAGAACGCACGAGGCGCTTCTTCTTTTGTCCTCCACCCCTTGCCGCGCACGTGCACTCTCTGTCGCACCCAACAATACCCTACGTATGTAAACACCATGATTGAAATCACTACAGATGGTATGACAGAAACCAGTACTCGTATTTCCATCTCTTCACATCACTGGTAGAGTGTTCCAGTATTGACAATTGGGGTTGTATCTGTCTCTGAGCAAAGTACGACGAGCAGGTTGCTGACCATCGAGGCTTTTTTGTCTTCATCCAATTCGATGATGTTCTTGGCACTCAGTTGCTCAAGAGCAAGCTCGACCATACCCACTGCACCTTTGACAATCTCGCTGCGAGCGGCTACGACAGCACTTGCTTGCTGACGTCGAAGCATTGCTTGAGCGATTTCTTGGGAGTAAGCAAGGTGGCTGATTCGTGCTTCAAGCACCTGAATTCCAGCGCGCTTGAGGCGGTCTTCAACCGACAGTTGCAACTCTTGGGCGATGACTTCTTGATGACTGGAAAGAGCAATCCCTCCAACGTCTTTGTCTTCGATGATGTCGTACGGGTACTTTGTAGCCATTGCTCGAAGGGCAGCCTCGCTCTGAATCTGTACGTAGTCATGGTAGTTGTCAACTTCAAACAGTGCTTCTGCCGTATCAACGACTTTCCACACGACCACCGCAGCAATTTCAATCGGGTTAGCATTCACGTCGTTGACTTTGAGTTTGGTTGATTCAAAATTCCGAATTCGGAGCGAAATCTTCTGCTTCTCATACAGCGGGTTGATGAGAAAGTGAAAACCTTCTTCGTCAACAGTTCCCGCATATTTTCCGAAAAACTGTAGCGCAGCACCTTCATTCGGGTTGATAACGAGGTAGCTGTTAAACATGACAAACCAAAGTATGGCAATAAAAATCTGAAGTAGGATCCCAAGTGCGACACCCAATCCTCCAGCTGCATAAAGAACAAACGTAGCGAGGAAGATTGCTGGCACTACGAGAATGTGAATCGCAAGTCCGAGGAAACCGTTCAATGTCGATCTCGATACGTCTTTGAACATCACTTCGTCAGACGGGGGCTGTATTTGGCTGGGGGCTGGTGCTGGTTGCATGGCTCTCACATCGGCGGTATCATAGTGATATCATAAAGATATCGCACAGAATGAATAACACCAATGTTTTTCTTTAAGCAGAATGTTAAACACCCACGCCTCATTTCAGTTTTACCAAATTGAATAGAAAAAGTTGATATCGTATTAAAATTACGAGTACTTATGAATATCACCCAAAAGACCCCGAGTGTTGTTTTAACTGCCCTTTTCTTGGTAGCCCTGGTTCCAATCGGAGCAGTGAATGCGGTACCAACTGTAGCTTCCGAGTTTTACTATGGCGTTGAGTACGATTGGAGCAGCGTAGATACCGACCTTGAAAACCTCACAGGCCTCGACGTACCTGAAATATTTGGTGAAGTGATGGGGGCAGCAGACGATGCAGGTCTTCATTTGATTCTAGGCCAATTACAAACTGGCTCTTCAAATGTCTATATCCATCATACGGAAAACATCATGCCCCAAACCATTCAAGACAATGATGGAAAGAACGTTTCAGTATGGAGTAGAACTGATGACGTGACCCTAAGGCACGGTATTCTGGCCGATTCAATTCTTCAAACTGACTGGTCTGAAACCATCTTTGGAACCGAACCAAAAAGTTTCGACATCAATATGTTCCAAAGTCTTGAGCAAGTATTAACTGTGGATATGACATATACCGAATACCTCGATACTAACAGTGACCTTGTCGGGGCTGATATGATATTTAGCATGGCGACATCGATTGAATTTGACCTCAATGTTGATGCTCTCTTCGAAGGCGGTGGAGAAGAATTCCCTATTGATTTTGATTCCACTTTATCAGCTGGTTATTCCATCACTGATTCAACATCGCAATGGCGGCTCAACTCTCCGGATTCAATATATGTTGATATTTCTTCAAATGATAATTTCAATTGGGACTGCCACGACTGTGGAAGCATTGATGGAAATTATACTGGTACTTTCGATTACCTGTTTTCTCTGAACGGAATCCCTACTGAGGATTTTGGTCTAGATGTAGGCGAATTTGATCTTGATGTTTCTGATTCACTCACAAACTCCGGAACGTTCGATATGGATGTAAATGGAGAATATGATTTTGATATGGGCGAATCGCTGACTGTTGACTTAGGTGATGGAGAAGGCATGACTACTCAAGTGCAGTCATGCGAGTCTTGCCTTCCTGGAAATCCACTGATGTTCTTAATGATGGGTCATGTATTGGCAGGCTCTGGAGAATCATTCGCTCAACAAATTACTGATGACATTGGAGAAGAACTCTCTGATGGTCTTGCAAGTACTTTGAACAGTGTGTTGGGCGGGTTCAATGCAGAAGGTAACACGGATGGAAACCTTGCACTCTACGTCTTTGACGGCGAAGATGCAAGCGGATCTCCATCTGACGGAACCGACGACAACCTTATTCGAATTACTATGACCCAAGGAGGTGACATTAACTGGGAGGCAGTCTCTGTGAATATTTCAGTCAATAACGGCGCACCTATCACCTGTGGCAATACTCCAAGCAGTACTGCTGGCTGCGTGCTAGTTGAGTACGGCGACGTCGGCGACCAAGTTTGGTCCGTTGGTGACGGCGTTACCATCAAGGAAAACGGCGTGGACATCTGTTCGATTGGATGTGATATTGAATTTACCATTACCGATACCTGGGAAGGCAAGACTCTCGACGAAAGTAGCGGTATACAAGCCCGCAGCATGTCGTCAAATGATTCAAGGTTTATCTGCGATAACGGAAATGATATTCCTTTGTATTGGTATGATGATGGGTATGATGACTGTGGTGACAGATCAGATGAACCGAATATGCCGTATCCAAGCGATAAACTTGAAACAATTGCACGCGCTCTTTCAGACTCAAACCTTCAAGATGTGCTTGAACAATTTGCTCTTAATCTCGAGAATCGCCTTGAACTCATTGAACCATTCGACACACTTCCCTACAATGATGCTATGTGGGCGCCTCTGTGGAGCAACGAACACGCGAGCATGGTGGGCGTTGGGGTGTATGTCATGAATGAAACTGGTTCTTACACTATGGCGGGGCCTGTGACTGAAGGTTACTCTGATGATTTACCTGCAAAACTGAGTATTCGGTATCTAAGCGGCCTCGATGCAAACACTGCCACCAACGGAATGGAAGATGCAGTGAGTCTTTCGACTATCGTCGACGTGAAAGAACATGACTTGGCCGATATTGTTGATGATCTTGAATCCGCAGGAATCGACGTAACAAACTTCCTTCTTCCACCGATTTCAAACACTACGGATGATATTGACGACCAAGCTTCTCCAACTGCCGAAGAACTCGCAGAGGAGGCTGGAATAGTGCCTTTCCTTTCACCAATAACAATGATTGCAATTATCGCCCTAGCTGGCGTAGTAGCGGGAAATCGACAGAAAGAACATCGTGAAGAAGACGATTATTGAATGCTCAAGTATGAGTTGTAGGTGGGCAAATTATGTCCCTAAGGCCTCACCATACCCGGGCCGGAGATTGTTTGAGGACACTCGGTACAATCCTCATAGCGATTCATCTTTTCCTCTCTGCTTGGCTAGTAATTCAATTTGAAGGACAATATACTGAAGGCCAACCTTCTCCGACAGAAGTACAAGCACTGATTGCTATTGATAAAGAGCAGACTTTGATTGATGTAGAAATGAAAAATTCAACTTCTTTTCTGTTGTATATCATTCTTCGAGACTATGATGATTCGATAGCTCTCAACCAGGGAGTATCAGACAACACTTCCTCAGAAAACGATTCAGAATCATTGAACGATTCACAGGAGTCCAATCAAAAGAGTAATCAGAGGTCATCCATGATATCTGAGTCGGAACAACATGAACCAGTCGAATGGTTAAAAAGTGGGCGAAAGGCAACATTGGCTGCGCTTGTATTGGTCTGTCTAAGTGAACTAATCTGTCTGATTTCTATTCCTTTTAACACAACTTTACGTGCAGTTTTATGGATGGGTGTAGTCATATGCTTCTCGGTTGTCATCCCTGCTACATATGTTTTAGACCTCGGAGAAGATAATTCCAGAGGTGATGATGGACCGGAAGAATCAGATGGAAGTGGTGCACTTGCTCGTGAGACATTTATCACTCAAACTGAAGATGGAGCCATCGCACATGAGCGTACGAGTATTGAAAATTCACTTATTCGCAATGGTATCCGATTTGAAATGATGTTTAGCGGATATGATCTCGGGTTAATTGAACCTGAGAACTATTCTCACGTGCGGAGTGAAATTCCCAACCAAAACAGTTCACATGCGAATTCATATGTAGAGTTTCAGTCGAACTTAGAGTTAAGATATGGGAAAAATATTCCTTCTGTGTTTCTTATTCCACTATTGTGGTTTTTCTTTCCAGCGAAATCAGAAGCCAAATCTGTGATTGATTCCAATGTTCTTGAAGCTGAGTGAATTACTGTTTATC
>TARA_B100001093_G_scaffold121244_2_pt1 | contig 27166 bp, 19 predicted proteins | sample TARA_B100001093 | Tara Oceans TARA_B100001093 (sample SAMEA2623116) | marine metagenome | biome: marine biome (ENVO:00000447); feature: surface water layer (ENVO:00002042); material: "saline water (ENVO:00002010), including plankton (ENVO:xxxxxxxx)" | depth 5 m | reverse complement strand
GTTTTTGCACAGAGGTGAATAATTTGAGCATCAGAGAGTTCGTCAACACTAATTATCACCATTTCAATGCTGGTGAGCTGAGTAAATCAGCACAATCATTGACTCAATTTACCCAGGACGGTGGTCGGCTATTCATCACCTTAGCCGGAGCAATGAGTACTGCTAGGCTTGGTAAAACACTCGCACCACTAATCAGGAGCGGCATTGTTGCAGGGATTTCATGTACTGGCGCAAATCTAGAGGAGGATGTCTTTTTACTGGTCGCTCAGTCAAAATACGAGTCAATCGACGATTGGCGAAGTTTGTCTAGCGAAGACGACGCTGAATTGCTCAACAGAAAACTAAACCGTGTTACCGATGTCTGTATTCCTGAAGACGCAGCAATTAGAGAAATCGAGCGAGTGATGCTGCCACTTTGGCAGAATTATTCAGATAATGACCAAGGCATATTGCCTCATGAATTCTTTTTTCAGATCTTACAATCTGGGGACCTTAATATCGAGGGCGACCCACAGGATAGCTGGGTTATGGCGGCGGCACAAATGGGAATTCCATTATTCGTGCCAGGCTGGGAAGATTCAACACTAGGCAACATTTTTGCCTCTCATGTTATACAATCAGAAATCAAACCCAATACGGTGTTAAGTGGTATAAATTACATGACTAATTTGGCAAAATGGTATGAACACCAATCGACAAAACTAGCCTTCTTCCAAATAGGCGGCGGGATTGCTGGTGATTTTCCAATTTGTGTAGTACCAATGCTTAATCAAGATCTCCAACGTTCAGTACCTTTATGGTCATGGTTCTGTCAAATTAGTGAATCTAGTACCTCCTATGGAGGATACTCAGGCGCTCCACCGAATGAGAAAATAACTTGGGGAAAGTTGTCTGCAGCAACTCCAAAGTTCGTAATTGAAAGCGATGCAACCATAGTTGCACCGCTAATTTTTGGCTATCTACTTGACATGTAAAGCAAGACTCATGAAGTAGCAATAATTAGCAAGGCCGTGGAAGCAAACCATTCTAAGTATGGCTTTTTTGAATGGCTCGCCATTTTGATAGTTGTTTTTGCTGCAACTTCATTATATTTCTATTCACCCAAAGAGACTCAAAGCGAGGAGTATTTGACAGCATTATCGGGCACCATTGAGTTATCTACTAGAGACTCAATGGACTCTTTTGGCCTCCAAGACTTCAAAACGGGGGCAATTGCAAATTTAAATCTGACAAGTTTTCCAGTTGTGGTAGAAGACTGTAGAAATTGCAATGCCGAGATAACTGGCGTAACTCTACAGGGTGAGATAATAATCACAGAATTATATGATATGGAGGATAGAAAGGGTAGAGTAGAAGGCGAACTAAACTTCACCCACTTGATTTATCAATCATCGACAGATTACATCGACCAAGAAAGAATTAGTTTCAACTGGAATGCCGGGGATGTAGGCTCTTCCTGGGAGCTAATACTCAACCATAATCCGCCAAGATGGTTGCCGAGCCTCTCAGAAAATGCTAATTTCATTGAAACTGCTTTAGGAATAGAATCACGTTCAGGCCCTGAACTACTAATCAAGACCCCCGAAGACGGAATAAAGCTAATTCAAGCCTGCTTGCCAGATAGTTTTCTTTGTAAAAGCACTGCACCAGATGCAATACTAATTGCCACTTTTGATAAGTCCGTTTTGCCAATAGCTATAGTAGCGCCAACAAGTTGGATTGAGCAAGATATCTCTAACCTCCCATCTTCCAGTCAAGACTTGTCACTTATTGAGGGAATAATCTCGGCTGAATTGCCACTAGCCAATAACAACACCTACATGTTGGCAAATACCGCAGCGATAGAACAAGCATCGACTTACGAATTAACATCAAACATCAGTTCACTAAGTCCCCTGTCTGCTTGGCTTTCGGCAGTTGATTTAACGACATTCGAAATCAAATTACATGGCAGTATAGTGGTAAAAACCCAGACTGAAAGCCATGAATTTTACAATATTTTAGATGCTAACGGAGAATTAAGCATTGGCCTGTTGATTCAATAGGTGAAATTTTATCATCCCCATTGTTATTTATAATACCTATGAGATACATACATCATGCGAAATAGGGCATTTTTGTTAATCTTAATTTTAATTACGATGACGGCTCAACCAATAGTTGCTAGCGACATTGCTCCTAATGCCACCTCTCCAAGCAATGGGGAACCAATAAGTGTTGACGCATTTGTTACAACAAAATTCACCAGCGTTGGCGACACGATTGAAATCTTTGCCAACACAAAAGGGCATTCAGGAAACGTTCAAACAACATCAACCATAGTGACTGCAGATATCCTTCACTACCCGGACAATGATCCAATTGGAATCATTGCTCAAGGCGAAACCCCCCAAAACCCAGTTGTGATCGATACACTTGTTATGCAACCAGATGGTTATCACGATGATTCTCAAGAAGTCATGGTTTGGTCAGGAACATATACCGTTCCTATCAATTCTCTTGGTGGAGTTTATGGTGCCAGCATCTCTATGGAAGAAGGCGGTTTGACGGCGACAGATAATCCAACCCAGATTCCTGATAAATTAGTTTCAGAGATTGAACAACTTCTCCAAACCATTGACAACACATGGGATTCAGCCAATCCAACTATGGATATGAAAGCAGTTTTCGACAATCTCAACTCCTCCGGAGCACAAGCTCCAGGTGGCGGTGGATGGATTGAATTTGTTGATGACGCAACACGCGGCTCTGGATTGGGCGGCAGCGCTCAATTGTGGAACAACATGCTTTCTGCAGGATATAATAATCCTGGATATGACATGGTAGAAGGCGCTAAATTCCTTGAAGCGTTGATGGAGTTTCTTGAATCCTCAGATCTCGATGCCGGTATGGCATTTTTGACAGGATTATTCGTTTATGGTGATGAATTCCCCTTGCCCCGAACTGTGAACGGTTTTAGCGATGTAGCAGATTACATCGCCTCTTTTGACCCAATTGAAAACTTCACCAGATTCGCTGGAACAGAAGACTTCTCTGCAGCTTATGATGCCATGCTGGGCAGTAATGAATGGCAAGAAATGGAGATTGCATTAGACAACCTAGCCGACAATACCATGGTGTTTGAATCCTTTCAAACCGTGCTTCGAAATATAGCATTACTTTCCGTTTCAATGCATCCCGAGGCACTAATCCAAGGATTTGAAGCGTGGGTAGACCCACTTATAGATGGCAATTATGATACAATGACGCCATTCCAAAAGTTAGTTGTTAGTTGGTCTGAAATGGACGTTAATATTGTTGATGAAGACGGAGATGAGTTTCCCGATAACATAATTTGGGAATATGAATTACTGCTCAATACAACAGAAGGATTACAATGGCAGGCAAAAATGGAATCATCTCATCAATACGTTGCAGACGGATTTGACGACTTTAACATGTTTGATATTGAACTGCTCACAATACTTAGGGACACAATTGAGGATCCAACTTGGCAAGATGCCGGCGAGGCAGTTCAAGAGTTTACTCAATGGGCAACTAATGCTACAATGGGTCAAATCTTAGAATGGGAATATGACTATCCAGAAGAAGACGACCACGACGAGGGTGACCACGACGATGGCGATGATGCCCACGGGGAGGATGACCACGACGATGGCGATGAAGACACATTCCAATATGTCATATTCGACGACCTCCATTCGATTCGAACATCAAATTTGAATAAATATGTTCTCGATATAGGATTTGGTCTACGACTCCAATTCGAAGGCTATGGAGATGGAGATTATCCCGAGAAATTTAATATGACTATGACTGATTCCAACGGAGTAGTACATGACGTAGAGTTGAACCGAGCAATAGGCGATGAATATTTTGGCCGCTTTACCGCAGATAGAGTTGGAGAGGAAACATACCACTTCAACCAACCACTACAAAATCACCGTCCACCATGCGCAGATAATGAACGTAAATGCTATGTTTCTTATGCAGAACTTGAATTCAATAATCTAAGGCCATCACTTCTTGAATCAATGGCAATCGAAGTTCTTGATGAGATATTCCTTGTTTCTGCTCTTGGGGTAATAGTGGACCAGGATGAGACCTTATTGGTTGACCAACCGTACACCGTTGAATCAGTAAGTTATGATGCAGTTAACGGGGCAATTTCCGGTGCTAATGTCGACACTACCATTCTACGCGTTTCACCCGGACTAGGCGCCTCTGCCGCAGCAACATTCTCTCCAGATGGCGATGTTGATTATTCCATAACATCAACCGATATTGCTGCAGAATACAACGGCGCAGACCTTGATGGGGATGTCAGTGGCACCTTAGAAACTTTCACAGGCGGTGAGGAAAGAAATGGCGACAATCACCCACAAGCGGTACAAAATGTGAACCAAGATTGGGAAGAAATAACTCGTTCAGGCACGGGTAGCGCCTGGGACGCAAGCCATAGTGATTCACTACCGGTAGCGGGCGGCTTGGCCGATGTCGCTACAAGAGGCACCACAGAAACCGGTCTTGATTTCGAATTCATTAAGCAAATGCCCCTTCCAGGAACTGCAGGATGTGCGACAACTTGGGGCAATCCCGATTCACTCTCTGTTGGCATAGATTTCCGTTATGACAATTTTAACTATTGGGATAGCGAAAATGATATGGATCAATCTTACGACAAACCAGACTTAGACTCATTAACCATTGATTGGGGGGATGGAAACCAGTATCAAGAAGACCCCCCTCAAATGATGGGTAATGGGTACCAATACCATACATATGATAATAGTGGGGAATACCCAATTGAGATAACTTTCACACCAGTTACCGGTTATACTCCAGTAGTTCATACTTACACCTATGTGGCATCAGAGGATGATAGCGGTTTTAGGATGTATGATGAAGAAGGAAACCCTTACCTTGGGGAGCTAGAAAATCCCAATTGGTGCAATTTACAAGAAGAACGACAATCTTTTACCCCTTCTCCTTCAATAATAAACGAATTCATCACCAATGGGCCATTTGAAGTAATGACTCAACAAGTATCTACATCAGATTCCGATGGCAAAACATCCCTGTCAGTCACCCCGCCACATACAGGAGCATACATTTCGATTGTTCAAACCGAAGTTGTGCGTTCAACAGATGGTGAAACTCTGACTGGATTCGGTTTGAATTTTGGAATTGCAACGGCTGGAACAATTGAAGTTAGTAATTTCGACATAATTGATTATTTTGCCGGTTTGCCAGTTTATGCCGCTAATACGACAGAAGATACCCAATCTTTGACTATTACAACCAGTGGAATTTCTGATAGTCACCATAAAACAATTATTGGCCATATCCCGTTAGACCTTTCAGAAATCTTTGATGATATTGAATTAGAAGCCGAACCGGATATGCAAGAGATCATTTTTAATCCCGGAGAAACCTCTAGGAGTATTCAAATTTCCCATTCCTCGCCCCTATCATTGATTGGGATAATGTCTTCTGAATCAGACGAAAACGGTGAGAGTAATATGGACCAAAGTTTAACCCCACTGGCTCTACATATTGGATTGATATTACACAACCCACAAGAATTGTCTTTGACTGGAAGCCTTGGCCCAGGCCAAACTACCAATATTGCATTATCAGGTGAAATAGAACAAGCGACTAGAATACTCGCCGTCGCCTCTCCAAGCCAAGGATTTGACCCCGCTACGGTTGACTTTTCAACCATTACAGAATTGATTTCCAATGAGGTATTAAGGCCTGCAACAGATTGGGTTGGTGTTGAAGAAAACATCCAGAAAGTTTGCGAAAGTCTTGACCCCTGGACTAACAGTTATTGGAATGATATGACCCAACAAGAAGAAGCTACGCTATACATTGGTGTGAGGCATGTTTCCGACGAATCAAGATATGGCGGAACACAAATCCAAGCTTCTGCACCAAATGCTGAATTAATTGAAGAATCAACAGATATGCCTGTCGAGCTCTATGACACACCATACCAAGATAGCGATGGACGCTATATTTTACAATACGATATGACTGAAATGAGCCCTGGTAGTTATGATTTTACAACTAATACAGATATCGGCTCTAGTCTTACAATCTTGATAGGGGATTCTCATCACGACTGGGAACCCGAAATCAATGACGAAAATTGCGAAGAGCAAGTAGAATTAACTGACGAAGAAAACTTCGAGATTTTTGAAGAGTATGTTACGCGTTTCAGCACTATTGCATGGGGGCAAGGGTCGAGCGCAGATTTACAACTGCCATATCTATCCTCGCCAGTATCAGAATATACGGTGATTTCAGTAGCCCAACAAGGCTCAGGTCAGTCTGCCAATTTAGTTTCTGCAATTAGCACCACGCTCTCTGTTCCAAACCCTGAACCACCGGCAATGGAAAACCTTTCACTAGTTTTCTCACCATCAAACCCTGCACCAGGGGACATCGTACTGGTGACAATCACCGACGAGTCAAACAACCCTGTTGAAGGATTATCAATCACAGTTGTTAGAGGCGATGAAACATTAACCAGCCTTCTTAGCAATGAAAACGGCCAAAACTCCTTCCCAATACTTGTTGGTGATATCACCATTAGAGTCTCAGGCGGACAATATTATCCTGTAGAGATTTCTCTTCAGGTCGACGAAGACGGGATTGATGATGATGACGGATTGCCCGGCGATAGAGACGCTGACGGTTATGGTGACCTGTTGGATGCCTTCCCAGATGATTCAAGCGAGTGGTTTGATACAGATTTGGATAATATCGGCAATAATGCAGATACCGACGATGACTCAGATGGTATACTGGATGATCAGGAATTACTGTCTGATCCACAAACTAATCCACTAAAAGCGGATACCGATAACGATGGTTATTGCGACGGAGCCATTGACGTCTTCCAAATGTGTGTCGGTGGAGATTTATTCCCAATCGATTCATCGGAATGGTCCGACTCGGACAATGACGGAATTGGCGATAACTCAGACCCAACTCCATTTGGGGATATTGATGATAATCAAAATAACCAAAACGGCACAGGAGATCTTACCGACAACAGTACGGATTCGCAACAAGATTCGGAGTCCGAATCGTCTGACTCAACGTCGAATAGTATGGTATTAATCGGCGGCTCAATAGGGCTGATTGTGATACTAATCGCAGTTGGATTGTTTATTACATTACGTAATAGAGGTGATGAAGTTGACGAAAAACAATTTGCTAAAGAAGAGGACTTGTTTGATACAGTATCCCCAACAATTGCTGCAGCCCCTTCAACGCCTCCAATTACTGCTAGAGGAGAAATGCATGATGGTTATGAAGCCATACAATTCCCTGCAGGCTCTGGCAATTGGTTCTATCGAGACCCGACAACAGGGTCCTGGGTCGAATGGCGCTGAAGTTAATCACTGAGTGATGTTATGAGCGCCAAGAGGATGAAATTAATTGTATTAATTTCATTATGTATCCTTAGCCTGCCCGCAGTAATCTCTCCTCCCCAAACCTCGATGGCTACAGAAGCAATCTTTGAAGACCCAGCAATGCAGAGAATAAAATCAGAAGGTAATGATTCAACCATTTCAGCGTATCTAATAATTCGAGTTCAACACGAAGACTTAGGTCCGCTAACCAGCAACTTCTCACGCGTTGAGCAATTGTACAATATAGAGCAAGAAGCACGCACATCTACCGATTCAAATTACTCATTTGATTCGAATAAAGTCTATATTCAGCGTCTTGAAACCCCCTTTTCAGCTTGGGAAGGCGCATTTAATACACGCAATAAGAGCCTAGCCAATGCGACCAGTTGGGGGGAAGTTCTGCAGCCAACCAATGAAGAAGGGTGGTGCTCAGAGGAGGCAAATGCTGCCGAAAACAACGCCCTTCAGGCCACTTTACTTTTGCTGCCAAAGGAATCTAACATCGGAGTGGCATGTCCAGAATTTGCTGGAGCATCAGCAACCCAACCCCCTCAGGCCAATGAATTGTTATGGTTAATTTGGCTTGATTCCAGTGAAAAACCAGTAGATTGGTCTGAACTATCGATTTGGTGCGAAAAGATTTCTGACAACTCGGAGTTTAACTTTGAGCCGGCCGGTGTCAATATGCTGTTTAAGGAAGCAGAACTGATCGCTAAGGACGACTTATCGAAAATCTTACCAATAACTGCTGTTATTTTGCTGGCAATTTTGTGGTTGTTTTTCAGAGACATCAAGACTACATTAATGACTCTGGGCTCAGTTGGTTTGGTAGTTTTAGCAGTAATTGGTTTTCTTCAATTATTTGATTATCAATTTTCAGTTATTGACGGGATTGCTATTCCTATTATAATGGGGGTAGCAGTTGATGGGGCATTCTGGTATAAATCTTCGAATAAACCAACTAAAGAGGTGAGGGAGATATTGCTATTGGCAATGGCAACAACGGTTGCTGCGGTGTCCCTAGCACTGTTTTCACCCATTAAAGCCCAACGTGGCCTTGCTCTGGTGATGATTATCGGGATTGTCTTTGATTGGCTACTTACTAGATTTGTGCTAGAGGGATATTATCTCAAATCTCGAACTGCACCAATAGTTAACGATGTGGTAAATTTTCCTTCTGAAAATAAAATAAAATGGGGCTGGCCGGTGGCGCTACTTGCCTTAGTGATGATTGCTGTAACATCTCCTACTGGTGTTGAGGCGCTAGATATCAACCAATTCTTACCCGAGGATAGTGAATCACTGGATGAACTTAGTGAACTTAGGGACTTGTATGTCATAGCATCTAGTACGATTGTATTCATCACCTTCGATTTAGACAACGAGAATTCCCGTGAATTAAGTGATCTAAATAATTTCAAACAACAATTTGTTCAACACCCGAATATCATTGCCTATGATACTGGTTTATCCCGGGAAATATTAGTATTAGGATTGGGCGATATAAGCGGAGATTCTAGTTTTGATGACCTCTATGACAGTACAACCGAATCAATTTTGGTCAAAGACCCATGGCTAAGGGTTGATGGAGAGGTCACTGGGGCGTTTATCCTTGCAGTGATTGATGGCGAGAATGCTCAATCAGCTTACCAATTTTCTCTTGATACTCAAAATTTACTTGATGATAATGACTTGTCTGGGGAGATTGGTGGGGATTTAATCACCGGAATTAGTTTGGCAAAATCATTTGAACAGACACGAATTTTACAGATAATTTTTGCTGGAATAATAGTATTCACGATTTCTCGGGCAATGACCGGTTCAACCAATCGAGCAGCAAGAATAGCCATTGGTACAATAGCCGTTGGTATTGCAGTTGATGGACTGGCCAGCCACCTTGGTGGCAGAGGCGTTAATACTGCTCCAGCGGTATTACTTGGCATGGGATTTGCCGCTGACTATCTATCGCACGCAAGTGATAAAATCACGTCTTGGAAATTTGATAATATGGCAAGATGGGGCGCTGCTATCACTTCTTGCAGTGTCTTTTTCGTAGTTTCATTTAGCAAATTCCCCCCGGCAAAGGACACTGGAGTTTTACTTACTTTAACCATCATAATTTCGGTATTTCTCGCCACCCTACTTTCAACAGTTTCTCATGAGGGGGCAATTAAACAACAGGAAGAGTAGCCAATAGTTATATCAAAATGAATAGTGACCAAAGAACATGAGCCCCCTATTCGAGATGGACCAATATCTTATCCAAACAAAATTTTTACGAATTCTAGGTGGAGCCTTTTGGTTTAAAGATCTACAAGGAAACGTTGTTGCTTACTCTAAACAAAAGCGTTTCAAAATTAAAGAAGACATTGTATTGTATGCTGATGAGTCATGTACCGTAGCCCTATTACAAATTAAAGCCAGAAGCGTCCTTGATTTAGCTGCAACCTACGACGTTTTTGATTTGTCAACCAATGAACACATTGGCTCAGTAAAGAGAAATTTCATGAAGTCAATAATCAAAGATAGTTGGAAACTACTAGACGTTGAAGGAAACCAATACGGCGAATTAATTGAAGACAGTATTGCTATTCTACGCCGATTTATACCACTTATCCCAGCTAAATTTCACTTTGAAATTCCCGGCCACGAAGGTATAACCATTCACCAACAATTTAACCCAATTATCAAAAAGTCGTTGTTAACAATACCACCAGGCCACCCAATGGATAGAAGAATGATTGCAGCCATTACGCTACTTAATTCCGCTATTGAAGGCCGACAAGGCTAATCAAGCAAACCTCCAAACAATGGTTTCATGCTTAATCACAGTTTAGCATTGCCGTGGCGCGAGTAATAATTGTCGGAGCGGGGATTGCTGGTCTATCCGCGGCAATACATGCATCATCATATGGACATCACGTTGTTTTACTGGAAAAATCCTCACGCATAGGCGGGCGAGGCACATCACAAAATGTCGATGGATTTTCACTTCACTACGGCCCCCATTTACTAGATAAAAAGGGGCCATTCTACCAATTATGTCACAAGCTAAGCAGAACGAAAATCTCATTGAAACCTCTGCGATTAGACAAAATTGAAGCAGCAGGTCACGGCTTAATTCGACCAACAGGCAATATCAAACAAGCAGCGGAAAATCTCCGAGCCTTGAGAAATCAAGAGGCGACAAACCCATACTTTCAAGCCGTAAACTTCCTGACTAATTGGGGCGGCAGGGATAATCAAAAACGCAGTAAATCACTCCGTAAGGGCAAGCTATGTATCTCAAATGAGGGATGGATAGGTTTGGTAGGCAGGCTTGGTGCGGCGCTAGATGAAATAGGCGTACTAATCGAAACAAATTGCGAGATAGCCAATATTAACAAAAACAAAGTTTGCTTGACCGACGGCCGCGAGGTTGAATGCGATGCAGTAATATTGGCTTGTGGGGTAAACATGGCCAGACAATTGCTTGAATCCGTGGATGAGGATTTAACTAGGCAAGAATTTGCTAATCTCAGTAAAATAACAGCTAGTTTTATCGAGGCAGGAATCTCTTCAAAACCAATGTCGGGCAAACACGCAATCGTTAATCCAGATAGTAAAATGGCAGTATTTGATAACATTGCTATCCAACCTAGACTTGGCGCTGGTGGGTCACATATTTCCGCAATTGCTGTTGGCGGATTAAACGGCGCCAGTAAAGCATACCAATCAGCAAAACAACGCTCGGCAAAATTGGCTGATTTTTTGGACAAACACATTTCTGGATGGCAAGACAATATCGTTACTGATTTACGCCAATCTAGTATCATTGTAAGCTATCAGGGCAGCGTGGATGGGAGTATTTTTGCTAAAAACAATATTCTACTCGCTGGTCAGTGGGTAAGTTCAGATTATGTTCTTTCAGATGCAGCAGCAGATACGGGTAAAAGCGCTGCCAAAGCAGTAACGCATCTACACCCAACAAAATGACGGATATGAAATCGTTATTCACTGCCGGCTTGACCGGTAAACTATGCGACTAGTATCGTGGAACGTAAATGGAATTAGAGCCGCCATAAGAAAGGGCATTGACGGATATTTTGAGTCGATTGACGCAGATATTTGGATGCTACAGGAGGTTAGAGCCTTACCAGAACAATTACCCAAAAATTGGTCATGGCCAGAAGGCTATGCTCACCACCTTCATACCGCAGAAAAAAAGGGCTATTCCGGCGTTGCAACAATCTCCCGTAGTCCAATGGAAGTAATTCAAACCGGCAAACCCTCAGCGGTTGACCCAAATGATTCAGAAGGCAGAATAATTGTTACAAAACACGGAGCAATAACTTGTATCAACACATATCTGCCCAGCGGTTCAAGTGGCGAGGAAAGACAGCATTTCAAAGAAACATGGATGGCGGAATGGCGCGATTTCCTGCAACCCTATCTGTCATATGAAACCCCTGTAGTGGTTTGTGGCGATCTTAATGTTGCTCATACTGAAGATGATATTTGGAATCCCAAAGGCAACGCAAAGATGAGTGGTTTTTTGCCACAAGAACGAGCATGGTTTTCACAATTATTAGACGATGGTTGGCACGATGTGTTTAGGGAGCATGTGGGCCACGGCGTCCAGCAATACAGTTGGTGGTCAAATCGTGGACAAGCTAGAGCAAAAGATAGAGGCTGGAGAATAGATTATTTCTTGCTTAACCAAGCAGCCAAGAAATTAGTCAAAGATGTCCGCATTGAGCGGCAAGGAGGTCTTGATATTTCTGATCATGCACCAGTGATATTAGATCTTAAATGAAGTCAACAGTGACTTTCTTCAATATCAGCTAATGCGACCATTAACTCGTCAACTCTATCTCTTAGAGACTGCATTGAAGAATCTTCAACCACTATTTGTAACTCTACTATTCCGTCACTTTCTGTTAACTTTGCCGAGCAACCCGGACGGCTAGCAGCGGCCAATAACACGGTGCCCAGAACAGCATCTCCATTCCACTGAATTGTGGCGGTGTAAGATTCGACCATGGCCCTTCGAGGGGGTGGGCTGATATGAGGATGACTCTTGGGGCAAATATGGCGAAGCAAGAACCAAATTACGAGGTTCTAGCTGGAGCAGGAGGTGTATCACTAGGTGAGGCACGTACTAATCATCAAGGCCGCCAAGCACTGCTATTAGTTCGCGGCGTAGAGGACACGAACGAGTTCTGCCAATTAGTTGAAACAATGGGAATAATTATTGTCGAGAAAATTATCCAGCCAGGTTCAATCGATGCCAAGGGTTATTTTGGCAAAGGCCGATTACAAGATGTAGCAGATGAACTTAGACTGCGGGTTGACGGCCACCCATGGTCAAAAGTCGATTTGGTGCTTATTCACACCAATGCAACGCCTAGACAACTTGTTGCAGTAAGCGAGGCTGCAGGAGTAGAGGTGTGGGATCGGGTACGATTATTACTTTCATTATTTACTTCACACGCCAACTCATTAGAAGCAAGAACACAGGTAAGGATTGCTAGATTACAATCAGACAGAACCGTGCTTAGAGAACTTGCGAACCAAACAACAACTGGGGAGAGAGCCGGGTATGGTGGAGGCGGTGTGACTGCATTACAAGCGGTAATCGCTAACATCAATCGCGAATTAACCTCTTTGAGAAAACGCCAACAAAAGCACTCAAAAGCGCAAGCAGAGAGGCGGCGCCAAAGAATGAGAAGTGGTGCGGTGACAGTAGGTATTGCCGGATATACCAATGCAGGGAAATCTAGTTTTTTCCTCAAAATGTCCGGTAAAGAAGTACTTGTAGAAGACAAGTTATTTTCCACTCTAGAGACAACAGTTGGCCGTCTTGCAGCGAGTCCAAGAGTATTGCTTGCCGATACTATTGGGTTTATCGATAACTTGCCTAATGCAACACTTGATGCATTTAGAGCCACACTTGCCGAAGCGTTAGAATGCGATATGCTGCTGTTGCTTGTTGATGCAACGGATAAATTAAGCGAATTTGAGCGAAAACTTTCTGCAACGCGCCGGGAAATCAATACTAGATATCTTAGCGAAGACCAAGCTGAAGAAATAATTGCTGAGCGTAAAATAATGTGTGTTTTAACTAAGATTGAATCATTAGCACCAGAAGAACTCGCGCAAAAAGAAGCCATGGTAATAGATTGTGGCTATAATAAACCAATGGCTATTTCAGTCCATCAAAACCTTGGAATTGACAAATTACAGGATGAGATGCTCGTAATGCTATTTGGCCAACCAACCACTCTACTACTTACTCAAGCAGACGTAGGCAGAAATATCGAAGGATATGTGGCTGATGTATATGATGCTGCTATGGTTATTGACAAAACAGTAGACGCAGAAGGGACAATAGCAATGGAAGTGTGGATTAGCGAACAATCGCTTGCTAGAATTATAGCAAATTCTAATGGGCGCATTGGAGTCAAGTAGGAAGAAGTTCTAGCAACTTCATGGGCGAAGACGACGTGTCGAATTCGGACTATATCGATGAGTTGACCGGCCTTGTTGAACCAACCGGCAACTTGATGTTTACAACTACAGAAAGCAAGTTGACCATCGAAGTAAGCGAACTAACCAAAGTAGGCCACTCGATAGCAGTATTAGTTCTAGTAACTTGTCTACTTGGCATAGTTAATGGGCTTGATTTCGTGCAACCAGAATCCGGACTTGTTAGACCAGATGAGTTCGTGTTTCGGTTTGCTCAAAACGCTCCGGATGAATCCGCTATTTTCAACGGCCATGTTTACGATGATGAAGGCGAGCCAATCGATAACGCAACAGTTTACATCTCATGGTATGAGGAGGATTACTGGAACACTAGTTTTGTTCAAACAAGCAGCGACGGATTTTTCGAAATTGAACAATTAGATCCCGGTATTACTAGAGTTGATATAATCGTTGATAGAAGTGACTTCAAAGATTTTTATTCTAATCGAGTTCTACTGTCACCTCCAGCATTATTTGAACCGATAGGCTTTACCAGCATTGATTTCGAAGTCCCTTCTCAAGAGGCATTTGCTGACCAGCCATGTGCAGATGGCACAACAAACTGTACAATTAGAGAAATTGATAATTCAGCCAAACAAATGGATCACCCGCTTATGGATTCAGGGGCGTCAATGATTTATTCGACAATCGGTATTGGCTTTGTCAGTTTGGCGGTCATCGCAGCAGGTTTTGCAATTTGGTCAATGAAGACAGGATCTATTTACTTGCTTCGAACAGCATCGGTGCTGTCATTTTTTACTATGGGGCATTACTATTCTGCTTGTATGTTTAGTTTAGTGGCCTTCATTCTAACTTTTACCATCAGTAAACCACGCCGGGCACTCAATTAAGCAAAACCCCGAGCAATCTTCCGTCTGTATTATCACCTCGAACAGTCTAACAGCGTTAATGAACATGGCTAGCGCATGTTGGATGACCCGTTTACTGGGTGAACCGGTTTCATCATTATCAATTGATGAATCAAACGACATCATCGCCGGCGGTTGGAACGGTATGTTGTCGTACTGGGACTGCGATGGTGAAAATAGTTGGTCAACCAACCTGCCAGATAGAATTGGCTGCATTGTATCCAACGAAAAATTTGTTTTTGCCACAGCAGGCCTACATATTGTAGCGTTGAGTCGGCATTCTGGTGAATTAATTTGGCAATTTGCCCTTGAAGGCAGTGCCGACGAGGTGATAATTCATGAAGACCGTGTTTATGCTACATCGTCAGTGTATGATATAGAACACAATGATTTCATCGATTCAGCAGTTTGGTGTTTTACCTTTGATGGAAACAATTTGTGGACAAAACATATGGATGAGCGGCCTTGGACAATTTTTTCTGATAGTAATGCGGTAATTATCGGACTAGGCAGGCCAAAAATGGGCATCGCGATAATCAATCAAGAAGGCGAGTTAAATTACCAACAATTGACATCAAACTCCCCAGTTACCTTTGGGAAATTAATTGGTAGTAAGCCGATATTTGGCCATGCTAATGGAGATGTATCTTCTACAGTGGACAATATTATCAACATCGAGGGAGAATCAATTGATGAAGTATTATCAGATAATCATGAAAACCTGATTATTATTGCAGAGCATTCAATTAATTCCTTGTCCAATGATAACTCTTCATTGTGGTCGATGAAAAACATTCAGACCTCTAGCCAGGCGATAGGTTTTGAAATTAATAATATCCAAAGTTTCTGGGTTGCTCAGTCAGATGGATTAAACGGTCTGTTGAAGGTAATTTACTGCGATAGTGGCCAACAGGTAGCAACAATGACTTGTAGTAAGATAAGCAATATTGCGGCTAGTAATAATCGGGTTGTTGTTGGCAACGAAGCGGGAGAAATACTTGTATGGGATGCAGAAATGTTAAACAGAAGACTTGACAAAGATATCGATGTAGCTCAAGACGACCACAAAAAAGCCATGAGAGATCGTATTAAAGCGTTGAAGAAGCGCTGATGTCCACTTGATTTTCTAATCCGACCATCTTAATAATTTGATACATCCATTCTAATTTCATTAGTTTCTGTTCAATATTAGTAACTCCAGACCATTTGCCAATTTGCCCAGTGGAAAATCCAAGAAGAGTAATATTTCGTGATTCTACTCCCAGACCAATCGCTAGACATACAGCACGATCTCCGTCGGTAAACCCGCCATAATTCTCCATTCCATTTATTGATTGACCAACTTGGTGAGTCAATATTAGATTGGGCGGGCTGGGATATCTATTCCATTTATTCAGGGTGTTTTCCCACCGTTGCTGGTTGTCCCCATGTGCGTGAGCAACAAAAAGCACCCCGCACTTTGCCACAGCATCAAGATGAGGGTTCCCGTCAAAATCGGTAACTACACAGGCTAGATTGTGATGATTTGCGATTGCACCAACAGACCCATCAGCCGCAATAATTGCACAATTTTCCAAATTAACAGCTGACAATTCTTCGTCAGTGATAGACGCACCGACAATAATCACTCGCTCACTTTCTTGGAGAATTCTTTGTAAATTATTTTTATTGGTTTCACGAGTTTTTGCTGACCATTTTTCAATACCATACGGGCTCGGGTTGGAAAACAAAATACTCATCTTATTGGCACTTGATAAATCATCATCATAACTCCAACCAAAGTGCTCTCTTACCACAGACTGCACTCGTATTAACAGCAAAGCCAAGTCTTCAGTCACAACCCTGCCAAGCCAATCAACCAAATGAACCATTATCATGGTGGTATTGATATGGGTCTTAGAATGTCGAGTCCTCATGCCGGCTCCAAAAGTCACCCCCTCAATAGAGGATGATGTGACTTTAGCTAGGTACCCATTCCTTCCTCAAGCCTCGCCTTGGATACAAAATTTAGCCCTCAACCATGATATCGACTTAGAGGAATTATTAGAAGGCCAGTGGATGGAAAAAGCCAGACAAAGAGCCCGCATCAGATTGATTGATTCAATTGAATCAAAGGAAGGCGTTGCTGTTGTAGGCGGGGATATTTTTACCGAAGAAGGGCGAATAATAGAAGCATTTTCGTTTTACTATGCACGTCTAGTAGTGTTTGCTTCTGAAGATGAAAGACTAATCTCACGCTGGGCACAAGCTGAGGCAACACGTGCCGAACAGATCTTAACTAGAGACTCAGAAAACCTGGTAAAAATTGCTAAAACCTTTATCTCGCAAATCGAGAAAGATGACCAATCAGTTGCACGTTCGCAACCAATTAATCAAGCCAGCGCAAGAAAATTAAGGCAAAGTCAAGATGGCAATGTATGGAAAATCGGTCTTGCAGATTTTATCGAGATATGTCCTAAGATAACAGGCTCAAGGTGGCGACTGGCCAACAATCAAGTCAGTGCAGGAAAGGTAACACTATTCAATGAACAGCAATATTCATCTTCAGCTAAATTAGCCAGATTACTGCGCGAACGGATAAAACAACACATCGAACAAGAAGCGCTTGAAAAGATGAAGAACATTGACCTTGAGCTTGCCATGCGCCTTGCAGAACCAGTTGGCATGGTGCGTAACCTAATGGCTAGCAAAGCTAGCGAAGCGATTGCCCTGGTTGGGGCAGAAGAATCGGATTGGCCGCCATGTATGAGAAACATAATTGCTGAATTAACCAATGGAGTAAACGTTAACCACTTTGGCCGATTATTCCTCGCTTCAATATCTGCAGCCCTAGCCTTGCCAGAAGAATCCTGCGTCGGATTTTTCAAAGGTGCCCCTGATTTTAAAGAATCAACCACATCATATCAGGTAAAACACGTCTATCAAGGGTCATACACTCCTGCAGGATGTAGTAAATTGAAATTAAATCACAATTGTCCCGTGCTGCCGGGTGACGATCGGTTATGTGATATCTCATGGATGGACCACCCGCTGAAATATATCCGTGCAACACAACGCTGGAAAGCCAAAAACCAAAAAGCCGAAATCGAGGCGCGTCCTGATGATAAACCAGTTGAAGGAGAGCAGATTAAACAAGCTGAGGCCAATGATTCTGCTGAAAAACCCGCCGAATCTTAGTCAATTCGCGCGAAGGATTTGAATTGTAAGACGCTTTAGCCTGCACAACCAACGGTGAAATCTATGACTCGAACGCTCGTTTTGACAGTTGATCGTGACAACGATCTTGGCATTAAAACTGCTATTAGGGGCCCCGTAGTCGGGCGCCGGCAAGTCCTTACTGCTGCACTTAAACTCGGTATTGCAGACCCGGAAGAAAGCGACACAAATGCAATTTTAGGCGCATTATCACAACACGACAACCTTTCAGAATCACTTGGTGATGATGATGAGGTTGAAATCGCAATTCTTACTGGTGATGAAAAAGTTGGAATTCGTTCAGATCGGGCAATTTCTGCCCAACTCGAAGAAATAGTTACTACATTCCAACCAGATAAAGCGATTCTAGTAACAGATGGTGCTGAAGACGAATCGGTATTGCCAATTATTCAGTCTCAAGTAAGAATTGACCACGTTGAGAAAATAATAGTCAAACAATCCAAAGGTATTGAAGGCACTTATTACTACATCGTCAAAGCTCTTGAGGACCCTAAGTGGCGAGCCAAAATCATGATTCCATTTGGGCTTGTATTGGCGATATTGGGTCTCGGAATAATGCTTCCAGCAGAAATTGGCGGCATTGTAATTGGTGCACTTCCATTGGTCACAGGATTGTACATCTTCAGTAAAGGTGCAGGAATTGAGACTACGGTAAACCGAGTAATTCAAGAAATGCGAGATAACGCCGATGCAGCAATGTTCTCATCATTGTTGTGGACAGCTACCTTGTTTAGTGCAATATTTGCGGTAGCTGAAGGATACCGGGCCTATACGAATTTAGTAACCGATAGTACAAACTCGATATTGTGGCTTGAGGTGACTCATGCTGCTTTGGCATGGATCGTTATTGCATTCTTAACCTCGACCGCAGGCTTTATGTTTTTACGTCTTAGACGTGGTTCGTTTTCTGGAAGGCTGATTGTTTTGAGCATTTTTGGCATGGTGGTTTACTCATTTGTAGATTCTGCTCTCCAAATCTCAACCAACGTACTCAATGGGGAATCTTATGAATTCAGTGTCAATCAAATCTTAACCGACCTAGCATATCCATTGATTTGGGTAGTTGTGCTATGGATGGCGACAACTATCAAGAATTCATTACAAGCCAAGCAAGCCCAATCAGACCGTTATTGGGGAATTTAATCACAGGATGAAACGCGGCAAATTCTTGGCCATAGTTTTGTAACCTACAACGCCAACCAAGACGCCTTGTTGATTAACCACTGCAACCTGATTTAAGTCATGAGTTAACATTAGAGCCCCGGCCTTAAGTAACGGTGTGTCTGATTTTACAGTTAGTGGTGGTAAATTGATTAATTGCTGTGCCGGAACGCTCAACATCCAAGCAACTGAACGCTCAACATTCTTTTTTGCGACAATCTTCAGTACATCAACAGCATGAATTCTCCCCATAGGCACGCCCTCTTTGTTTACAACAAAGACATGGTCCCAATTGTTTTGCGTTAGGTCGTCTAAAACATCAGCCATAGTATCATTGGCAAAGACCCAGTTCGCATCCGTCATAGTTTCCCTACAATTGATGCTCCTTACGGCTTTAGACCGCTCTTGTGGAGACATTTTTTCCAATTTGTCACGTGCTGTTTTACGCATCTTTGTCCTACTCATCCCTAGGCCCCTTAACCCGTGGCCAACTACAATCTGTTTTGAACTCTTCCAATATATATATCATGTATTTGGTCTGTTTTTGCAAATTGCCCACATACTCAAGGCAGGTAAATGCTCTAAAGCAAAGATAACTTCCATTACATTATGACAATTATTTCTCCCGAGGAATACACTCTTCTTATGACGTCATCAGTTGATGAGAGGAACTTACATGCCGCCAGTATAGGCAAAAAGTATAATCTAACATCAATCCAAATATTGGCAATGCTGCCAATCAATCGGCAGACAACTCAACAATCGCTCAATATGACACTACCGTCCACAAGCAATTATCGGTTCGAATATGACCCTAGTCAAGACGCTTCTCAACGCCGTCAAGAAGTAAGTCAGGCGATTAATTGTCCTGGATGTGGCGCAGCATTGGGGATCCCGGCAATTAGGCCAATCAAGGTAACTTGCCCCCAATGCCAACTAGAATCAACCTTCATGGAATAATCGGCGTATTCAAGAACATAAACTTAGAGGCTTCTATATGGAGAAGATGAACGCCTCGATGTGGCAATATGCCCCAAACAATTCTCCTCACCCGTTGCCAAAAACCTCGTTCATTGTTTCTAACCAAGAATTCCATACGCTTGATTTGCCACCAATGGCGGAGCACGAATCATCTATTGAAGGTATCAAGGAAGCGATTGCAAATGCTATGGTTGGGCAAGAGAAAGTAAGCCAACACTTGACTAATCATACAGCTCCAGCAATGGCTGATAGACGACCTCTATTGCTGCTGGGAGAGTTAGCAAATCCGTTTCAACTAGCCCGACTTGGGCTTGGCATAATACCAGTAGTCACCGTTAGGATTAGGGGTTTGTGTCGCACATATGCAGATAGCCTAGACTCGCGCATGATTCAACCCGGAGTCCACCATATTACAATGGCCAGATCTAAAGGATGGTGGGAGAAGACTCACCTTGGTTTTGTTACGATCCAACAAATGAAGTCAATGATACAGTGGTTGGGTAACGGTTCAAGCACAGATTGGCGCCCAGTAAAACCAAATGAAGGCGAAATAATGCTAGAATTTGACCCAGAACTTAGGCACCCAGACATAGAATCAATGTCTTTAGACGGTAATCTTGAGACCTGCACTGACACAGAACCAGATCAAAACGGACCGAAATTTGATGTTAGTGAAGTAATAGTTCCAGTTCACACGCGGCATGGTTGTTATGACAGCAGAGGTAAAATCATTCGATGTTATCATGTTGGGCAGAGGGACTTCCATACAAACTATTTCAGAAAAGGTTCTTTTATGAAATGGCAGGATATTTTGACAACCTGCTAAACATGAATGCTGGGAGCCCAAGGACATCCCAATTTAGCAATTATATAATTTGTAAGCGTATCAATATATGATAGAGATGAGGGGCAAAGGAAGTCAAAAGGAAGCCAGATTAGCTAGACTGAAAGAAGAGATAATAGAATACATTGCAGGCGTTCCAGATTGTTCCGCAGCAGACATAGTTCATTACCTCTCCAACGAACGTAGAATGCGTAACCACGGCCTTACAACAAGAAAAGTAGGCCTATTTATTCCCCGGTACCTATCAGATATCATCGGATTCAAATTAGACAACACTACAGGCAAGAGGCTGTACAGAGTGGCTGCATAAACGGCAGATTCATTGGCATAGACCCTTTCGGATAACCATGGAATGGCCTAGAGAAGCATTTTCTGAAACCCTCTTTCCCAGCCTTTCTCACCCGGCGCCAGAACCTATTCCAATATTACCAGAGTCCCAACCTTCTTGGACAATCCTAGACAAATCATCCGCTAATTCCTTGCAACAACAAATGGATAAGTTGGTTAGCAATCATTCAAATTCCCTGGACCTTAAAAAATTGCCATCATCGATTACCCTTGACGAAAGTAATGGGCCAGTAATCATCGAACAGAGTGCAATAGTAGAACCATCAACACATTTCATCGGCCCTTGCTATATTGGCAACGAGGCCGTAATTAGGCATGGAGCATATGTTAGAGAATACTCTTGGATTTGCTCTACCGCAGTTGTTGGACATGCATCAGAAGTGAAACATTCAATTTTACTTCCCGGCGCAAAAGCACCCCACTTCAATTATGTTGGAGACTCCATACTCGGTAAGGCAGTCAATCTTGGGGCAGGTGTAAAACTAAGTAATTTGAGAAACGATGGGGAAGAAGTATTCCTCAGAATTGGTGATGATCGAAGGCCAAGTGGACTAAGGAAATTTGGGGCGATTCTTGGAGAGGGTTGTCAATTAGGTTGTAATGCAGTTACAAACCCTGGCACAATACTGGGTCGTAATAGTACCGTTTGGCCAAATGTCACAGTTACAGGTGTTCACGGAGAAAATTCCAACCACAGGTGATGTTGATGGTCGAGAACCTATTTGGTACTGATGGGATTCGTGGATTAGTCAACCTAGAGCAGATTGGCGAGAAATCTGCAATAACGCGATTGCTTGAGCATCGAGAAATTTCCCCAGCAATTATGCAATTAATAGGAGAGTCACTTGGTCGTATGACCGATCAACATTCTCCGCAGAAAATGACTGTAGTGATTGGATGGGATGACCGGCCTGCTAACATGAAACTTGCAGAATCTTTGACTCTAGGGCTAAACCTTGCAGAATTTGAAGTCGTACATATTGGACTATGTGCCACTCCAACCCTTCACTTAGCCACATTGTCTCACAATGCAGAATTTGGTTGCATGATTACCGCCAGCCATAACCCTGTAGAAGATTCAGGTCTGAAAATATTCAATAAATTTGGTTACAAAACAACTCCAGAGTTTGAGCAAAACCTGTCACATACTGTTATTTCACTAGCCCAAGAAGAGAGGGAATTAGATCAAATAGATGTTGAATTTTTACAACAACCAGCAACAAACTTCGAGTTACAAGAATGGGCAATCCCCCGCCACAAAAATTGGTTAGAAACCAGAGTTACTGCCCTTGCAGCATTAGTAAAATTCCAACCAAAGGGTAATTCAACGAAATTAACCACTCCACTGCTCATAGATTCTTCAAAAGGTATTGCCAGTTTCTGGTTTGCTAAATGGCTGTCAAGTTGGGGAATAAAAGCAATTGAAGTTAGCTCTGAAGCCTTGGCACTGAACTTAAATTGCGGGGCTGGAGACTTTTCCCCAACGCAAACTTGGACATTTGATGAAGCGCAGAATTCTCCTCATCTGTTAATCCAAAAATTACCAAAATGTGCTGCAGGAGTAGTTGTGGCTGCAGCATTGGATGGGGACGGCGACCGCTGTCTGTTAATTGAATCGACTAAAACAGGCTACCAAGTGATTGATGGCGACCGTATTGCAGACACTTTTGTTAATAGCGTTACTAAAGCCGGCCAATCATGGACTCTGGCAGCAAGTATAGAATCTGATTTATCGCTTACAACAAACTTAGATCGCTTCCAAAATAAAGTAGAATCAGTAGAAACAGCGGTTGGAGACCGATGGCTTTCGTTTGCATTATCTAGTCAGCAATCAAATCATGTTTATTTGGAAAGCGATAGCATGCCAACCGTAATTGGTGTAGAGGATTCTGGCCACATTGTTCTTCCTGCACCTCATCCTAACTTGGCTAATCAGTGGTCTCTTGTCGGAGATGGTACTATGACACTAGTAGCTTACCTCTTAGCAATTCATACTTGTGATGAGACAAATCTGATGAACAGAGGGTGGAAGAAGAGACAATCTGTAAAGAATGTCGATCGTAGTAAATGGGACGGTAAAAACCAATTTTCCAATGACATTGAATCATTGTTTAAACAAACCCTTACCAAGCATAATTCGGTTTCCAACTGGGCCAGAACAACAATTAGCGGCGAGGCAAATTTGATGGCTATTACTTGCAATTACGGTGATAAAATGTTATCCCTTGGTATTAGAAATAGCGGCACGCAGGCAAAAATCTCTGTATCTGCTAGGCTAGAATATGGCGGTGATTCTAGCGGCATACAAACTGCAATCGACCTGGTATGCCAGCAACTAGCCAAAAACATGATTATCCATTGATAATGGTTTTCTCATAAGTTTGGTTTAGGTAGGTAACTATACCCAAGAGTATTGAGGAACTTACCAGTACTGCTAACATTGTTTCAATACCTGCGCCAGCACTGAATAAGACCATTGCAACAATCCAAGATAGTATCATATCTATGGCGCCAAAGACTCTCCATGCTTTTCTCATTGTGAGGATGCCGCTTACCCATGAAGCGGTGGAACAAATCATCAACAATACCGAGACGAATAGTAAACCATCCCAACCAAAGCCCGCAGGAATCAGCATCAAATGCATCGACCATAAGCCGGCAGCAAGCCAAACCCCAGTATCGGAAATAATCGACCAAACGACGAATATTATACTTAGTAAACCGGTTATTGTTGCAATTAAGTGAATTCCAGGCACTGCTAAGCCAACGATTTCAAAGGTCCAAAATGCAAGACCAGTGAAGGCAAACGGAATCATCAACCATGAGGTCATTACTGCCGCAGGCTGCGTCCAATTCCATCCTCTGCGAACCACCATAACAATGGCCAAAATTCCGGCAAAGCCCACGGAAATCAACCCAGCAAAAATCACCCAAGATGCTCTACCGGCCGCGCCACGATGGTCTTCCAAACCACGCTTAATCCGCTGACCTTCGACCCAGTCGTAAGCGATGACACAAATTAACAGCACAATCTCAACAAATAACAATGGTAATGTCCAGTCAATCATCCCTCCATCTAATGGATTTACCTGATACATAATAGGTACTTCTCCACCAATCAGTAAAGCCATGATCCGATCCATAACCAGTAAGTAAACCACACCTTCAACCGCATTAGGGATCCTTAATCCCAGGTCATTCCTACCAAGTAAGCCAATTCCAGCTAGTGTGCAAAGCCCTGCGGTAATCACTGCTAGGTGTTTGGCATCATCAAGCCCGACAACTGAATCCGAGATACGTCCTGCTAAGTGGACTAATACAAGTCCCACCATCGAGATTGCAATGGGTAGTTCAATTCCAGCCACATCCGGCAAACGTAATCCAATTTCGTTAGCTCTTAGCCTTGCTAGAGCGATAAACAGTATTGAAACCACTACGCAAAACGCTAGAACTAGGTAGGACATTGAAGTGGTAAAGGCAATCAATGTTGAAGCAAGAATAGTGGTAACTAGGAAGGCAATAACAATAACTGGGCGATGGTGAATGTCACCAATTTCTAAATCATATTGGGCAGAGGTGCCGGCTCTCTTCGCTCTTTTTCTCTGCTTTTCGGCCAAATCAAGCATTTCAACATCAATCATCTTCAATTTAGCCTTGTTGTCTGGTAATTCATCTACAGGTTTTGCACCGTCTTCGGCTGATGCTTGCACCTCGATGAATTTCTCCAAACGTTCACGTTTTTCCTGAATTTTCTTTAAGCGTTCTTCACGCTTAGCGATAGAACGTAGCTCAGTTCTAAATTCGCCCTGTAGGGCTAAGTAAGCCCCAGAGCCGAGGAATGCTAAGACTGTAGCAAGCATGACAATCGACGACTCTTTCACCTGTGCAGCATAGCCCATTACAACTAATAGTCCAACAGCAGCCATTGCAGGAGGCAATAGTTTCTCAAGCGTTGCTGCCCTCTTCAAGTATAATACTAAAGCCACCATAGTAATCGCAGTAATAGTGTATAGATTCACCTCTTCGGTTAGTAAAAAACCACTCCCATCTAATGCCGTTAAATTAAGTGGTTCTAGAGCAATTACGATGAAGAAGCCAGATAGTAAACCCATCATTAAGGTTAATAATTGACCTGGTAAAGCCTCGGCCTTTTTCAGTAATTCATCACTTAGGCCAGCGTTCTTCTTCTTGTCAGATGCCAATAATAGTATGCCACAGGAAATAACCAAGGTTGCCGCCCAGATTGCTCCTTGGCCGTAATTCCAAGATAATGCGATGGTAGAAGCCCCCCAAATAGACATCAATGTCCTTGGGCGCCCTTTGTGCTTATCCAAGTAGACCATAACAGAATGGCTGATTAGTAGTAGAGTCAACATGCCAAATAGCCCGATGGCTGGTAATGCACTTGGGCGAGTAATTGACCAAGTGACAAACAACGCTAATAAGAAACTTAGATTCCATAATTGCAAAACTTCTGAATCACGAATTCTAGCCCCCAATTCAGACATTCCACTCAGTCTAGACGCTAAGTTAAAACCAGTTTCACCATGTTTTACATTCACCCAAATCTGTTGAGAAAGTAGGACTAACATCCAGATTGCCAAATCATATTGATCAATAGAAATTGGAACGTAATCAGCAGATATCAATCGGCTCTCAACATCGGTGGCGAAAAACAGTAACCAAACCCAAGGCCCGACCACAGCAGTACCAGCAATTGAAGGAGAATCTCTTCGCATCGATAGCTGTGCCAATCCAACCCATACAATTCCTTGGCTGACAAGGAGAGTCCTGGACCCACTTGCAGCATCATCGGCTGGGATCAGTAATGTTAGTAAAAACACAATCAACAGGCCACCAGCCCATAACACGTGGTCAGAAACCGCAGTTTGATTTTTCAACAAAGCACTTGCTGTTAGCGCAGCGGTTAATGCCGCATAAATGCTGTATGGGCCCAGTCCAAATGGTATCGACAAGTCCAATGCACCACTCTCGAGAATTGACAACATAAACAGCAAAATTGGCGCTGGCATCACAATTAATGGCAATAATTTAGTCCACTCAACTCCTCTGACAACTAGGTATGAGGCACTAAAGGCGGTGAGTAGTAACACCAACTGGGCCAAAGCATAACCAGTTTCTAAGCGGTTTGCTGCAACCGCTAATAGGGCGCCAATCATTCCAAGACCAACAGATACTGACCATAACCCTGGTTTGCCAAGCCCCAAGGATTTGAAGGCATCTGAAAACCAATTATCCTTGTCGACAAACTTAGCAGCAATAGTTGAATTGGTTGCAGTTACACAGACCATCAACAAGAAGAGCAATAATTCATCCTCAAACGGCAATATCTCCAATCCAAAGATAACCCAGTTATCCGAAATTGCGTGTATGCCTACCCACAGATAAGATACGGCAACACCCATGCTAGCAAGGTTGCCAGAGTTTCTTACAATGGCCAGTCCATGAAGCATTATAGTGCCCAAACCAATCATTATTGCGACGCCAAATTCGCCATACAAAGACCCAGCAGCACTGCCGACAATCAATAGAATCAACGTTGCTTGTGCAGCAATTGCATCTTCATCATGCCGTTGAGCAATGCCGATGTTGAGAGCCACTCCAAGTAGTAATAATCCACCAAGAATATTATCTTCAGAGGCAAAGCCGAGTTCATCCAACCACCCCCAATGCCACAAATCTAGAACTAATCCGTAAATGAGTTTCATTGAGATAATGACCCATGTCACCCCAAGAATCCTCATGTTTGGGTTGGGAATCCATTTTTCGCCAAGATATAGACCAATTATGGC
>TARA_B100001093_G_scaffold167524_1_pt1 | contig 27272 bp, 30 predicted proteins | sample TARA_B100001093 | Tara Oceans TARA_B100001093 (sample SAMEA2623116) | marine metagenome | biome: marine biome (ENVO:00000447); feature: surface water layer (ENVO:00002042); material: "saline water (ENVO:00002010), including plankton (ENVO:xxxxxxxx)" | depth 5 m | reverse complement strand
CTTCCAAACCTTCAATAACGGCTTCCGAGACAGTAGACATAATTTTATTGATGGACTTCGAGGCATCGTCATTCGATGGAATGACATAGTCTACCTGTCTTGGGTCCGAATTGGTGTCCACCATTGCGAAAATTGGAATGTTCAATTTTTGAGCTTCTTTGATGGCAATGTGTTCGCGCTTTATGTCTACAACAAATAATGCGCCTGGAAGTCGTGTCATTTCTGAAATCGAACCTAGGTTTTTTTCAAGTTTTGCTCTTAATCGATCTACCTGAAGACGCTCTTTTTTTGAGAGTGTGTTAAAGGTACCGTCCTTTTTCATGCGATCGATTGCCGCCATTTTCTTTACAGCTTTCCTGATGGTCACAAAATTTGTCAACATTCCACCGGGCCAGCGCTCAGTGATGTAAGGCATTTTTGCTTCAGAGGCTTTTTCAGCAACGATATCTTTTGCTTGTTTTTTTGTAGCTACAAAGAGAATCTTTCGTCCAGAAGCGGCAATTTTTGCAAGCGCTTTGGAAGCTTCTTCTAGTTTTGCGGCGGTTTTATATAAATTGATGATATGGATGCCGTTGCGCTCCATATATATAAATGGTGCCATATTTGGGTCCCATTTTCTTGTAAGGTGTCCGAAGTGGACACCATTGTCGAGGAGTTCTTTTACTTCTACTTGAGCCATTTTTGTGTTAGTTTACGTTCTGTTGAATTAGCAATGAACAATTGGCTAACTTAGGCCTTGTCCATTTAGATGCTAAACTATATCTTGACAACTTTAGATGTCATAGACAACAATAACTGGTTTATAATTAAATGTAAATTAACGCTTAGAAAATTGAAATTTCTTACGCGCTTTCTTTTGTCCAAATTTCTTACGCTCTACCATTCTTGGGTCTCGAGTGAGTAAGCCTTCTGGTTTTAAAATAATTCTGTTTTCTTCGTTGAGTTCGCACATGGCTCTCGACAAAGCAAGCCTTACAGCTTCTGCTTGTCCAGTAACACCTCCACCATAAACATTGACTTTTATATCAAAATTACCAAGGTTTTCTGTCAGGGCTAGTGGTTGATTGACCTTGTATTGAAGCGTACCAGTGGTGAAATAAGATTTAAAATCTTTATCATTAACAGTGATATTTCCCTTGCCTTTGGAAACATAAACACGCGCTACCGCTGTTTTTCTGCGACCAATTTTGTGAATGACTTCCATTAGTTTATAGCGTTTAGATTGATTGTTTTTGGCTGTTGAGCCTCATGAGCGTGACTGGTCCCAACAACCACACTGAGGTTGCGGAATAAACTGGCTCCTAATTTGTTTTTTGGCAGCATCCCTTTGATAGATTTTTCAACCAAGCGGGCAGGGTCTTTAGCGAAAAGTTCAGTTGCCGTTAAAGAGCGCTGACCCCCAGGGTAACCTGTGTAACGAATATAAGTTTTATCGTCCCATTTGTTTCCAGATAATTTGATTTTCTCAGCGTTGATCACAATGACATTATCTCCACAATCCACATGGGGTGTAAAGCTCGGCTTGTGCTTTCCTCTCAACAAAATGGCGACCCTTGAAGCCAATCGGCCCAATGTTTGTCCATCAGCATCCACTAAAACCCATGTTTTTTCACGAGTTGATTTGTTGGCTGAAATTGTTTTATAACTTAAAGTGTTCACGTTAATATGTTGTATTTATTATTATTCTTCTCTCAAAAAAGAGTTTGCAAACTTACAATTATAAATTGTTATTAACAAAATCTATTTTAGCTTATTTTTTCAACCAAAATGCGATTGATTGGCATTCCATTAGATTAGAGGCCTTTTGTCGTTAAACTTTTCTAAATTGCAGCTAAGATTTGCTTAGAGTCTAATATTTTTGGGCCTGTTTTAAAATTTGTGCAGACAAGAAGAAGAAAAATGAAAAAAATAGGTTGTGTAGTCTCCTTGCTTTTGTGTACGTTGTTTTCTATGTCTTTAAACTCACAAGAAATCGCAAAGCAATATTTCACCAAACAAATTAACCCACAGCTCGCTCCAAAATTGGATGGCTTTTTAGACGATAGTATTTGGGATAAAGTAGAATGGGGTTCAAACTTTGTTGAAGTTAGCCCCGATGAAAACACCAGTCCAACCGAAGACACAAAATTTAAAATTTTATTTGATCAGAAGTATTTGTACGTCGCTTTGTTGGCTTTGGATTCTTCTCCAAATAGCATAACCCAACGGCTTTCTAGGAGGGATGGTTTTGAAGGTGACCGCATCAATGTGCTCATTGACAGCTACCACGATTTGCGGACCGCATTTTTGTTTACGGTCACTGCTGCTGGGGTACGCGGAGATGAAATTATCACCAATAATGGAGATGATTTTGATGACAGCTGGAATCCCATTTGGAGTGCAAAGGCTCAAATTATTAAGAATGGTTGGTCTGCTGAAATGAAAATTCCCTTAAGCCAGTTGCGGTTTGGAAATGCCAATGAACAGCTTTGGGGTTTGAATGTCATTCGAAATTTATTTAAAGAAAATGAATTGTCTGCTTGGAACCGCATCCCAGTGGGTTCAGCGGGCTGGGTCAGTCAAGCGGGAGAGTTAAGAGGATTGCGGGCATTAAAAGCCCAAAAACAGCTCGAAATTCAGCCTTTTTTAGCGGCTCAAAAAGAGACCTACAAAGCTGAAGTAGGAAATCCCTACAGAGATGGAAGTACTTCTAAATTAAATGCTGGTTTAGACGCTAAAATAGGGATCACCAACGATCTGACACTAGACCTCACTGTCAATCCAGATTTTGGACAAGTAGAGGCGGACCCTGCCGCGATTGCTTTGGATGGATTTGAAATCTTTAATAGAGAACAAAGGCCTTTTTTTGTCGAGAACAAAAACATCTTTGATTATCGCTTTGCAGACAATCGAAATAATTTGTTTTTCTCAAGACGTATCGGACGCAACCCTCAAATTTATACAGATACCCCCGATGGAGCCTATGCGGATCGCCCGACCAACACCACGATTCTTGGCGCTGCAAAATTTAGCGGTAAGACCAAAAACGGCTGGTCTATTGGCGTTTTGGAAAGTGTTACTTCTAAGGAATATGCAGAAATTAATGACAATGGCAGTATTTCAAATGCGCTTGTTGAACCCCTCACAAATTATTTTGTTGGTCGTATTCAAAAAGACATGAACCAACGAAACACTTTTGTGGGGGGGATTTTCACTGCCACCAACCGTTCACTTTCAGATAAGGACTCTGAACTTAGACAAGCGGCCTACACTGGAGGTTTCGATTTTAGGCACCAATGGGACAATAGAACTTATTTTTTTCAGTCTAACATTGTATTGAGTCATGTCAAAGGAAGCCCGGAAGCCATGCTTGCGACTCAAGAAAATCTAACACATTTGTTCAACAGGGTGGATGCAACCCATGTACAGGTCGATCCCAACAGAACCTCTTTGACAGGCACTGGAGGTATGGTTGAAATTGGTAAAGATGGTGGCCAAAATCTTAATTACAGTACGGGTTTTAAATGGTCTTCACCAGAGCTTGAATTGAATGATCTAGGATTCTTAAGACGTGCCGACTCAAAACTTCAATTTTTAAACTTAGAATATAAAACAGCTAAACCAGTTTCAGTTTTTCGCAATATCAATTTAGAACTCAATCAATTCGCCTCTTATGACTTTCAAGGGAATCACAACAGATCACAATATCAATTGAGAACGAGTTTCAGGTTTTTAAACAATTCACGGATCAGTTCATGGATTACACACAAACCTAGAATCTATGACAACTCGGCCCTTAGAGGCGGGCCTCGTTGGCATTTTTCGGAACAAAACTCTAAATCCCTATACTATAGATCCGACGAACGCAGAAAATTTTACACCAAGTTTGGAGTTATTCATTCAGAGTCTAAACAAAACGATATTTCTTTTTTAAAATTTGAACTAGATTTAAATTACCAATTGATGCCCGCTCTGAACTTTTCATTGTCCTCAGAGTTTTCCAAACGCCCCAACAAAACACAATATATTTCCCAAAAAGATTTTTTGAATGACAGACGTTATATTTTGGGGAGTATTGACCAAGAAACGCTTCGCACCACGCTTCGCATCAATTACAGTTTAAACCCTAATTTAAGCATCCAATATTACGCCCAACCATTTATTTCCAAAGGGCGGTATAAAGATCTTAAATATGTCACTAATGCGACAGCCAGCCGCTTAGAAGACCGTTTCCAAATATATGATCCATCCCAAATACAATTTGATCAAAACAATTATTATTTTGACGATGATATGGACGGCCAAACAGACTATAACATTCAGAATCCAAACTTTTCAGTGGTTCAGTTCAACTCTAATTTGGTTCTGCGCTGGGAATACATTCCTGGCTCTGAATTGTTTTTGGTGTGGTCTCAAGGGATAAGAACCAATATTTCTACAGAAACTGAACTCATTGACGGTTTTGAGACTGGTATCTTAGACCAACAACCTCAAAATATTTTTCTCGTCAAAGCAACCTACCGCTTTATCAATTAAAGGTTTGCCTAATTGTTCAATTTTTTCTTAATGTTTTATATTGATTTAGATAGAATTAAGAATTATCTTTGTGAATCTAAAAATTGGATTTCAACGCTATGGCCCAAAATGTTGTCACTTCTAAAGTTTCTATAAGTCTTTTGAGCGATTTCAAAACAATTACAAAAATGGGCTTGTCCCTAAGTGTTGTTTTCTCTTGTCTGGCCGGTTATTTATTGGCTGCAGATACCATTAATTATTCTGTTCTTTCTTTACTCGCCATTGGAGGGTATTGCATGGTAGGCGCTTCCAATGTATTCAATCAAATTATTGAAAGAGATTTAGACGCCCTCATGGATCGCACCAAAAATAGGCCCCTTCCAATGGGTAGAATTTCAGTTACAAACGCATTTATCCTAGGGACACTACTCACAATTATTGGGTTGACTATTTTATACAACATTAATCCTCGCACCGCCATGTTTGCGGCCGTTTCAATTTTTATTTATACAAGCATATACACCCCCTTAAAACAAAAAACAGCACTTTCTGTTTTGGCTGGCGCCATCCCTGGCGCCATCCCTTTTATGCTGGGCTGGGTCGCCTTTACAGGTCGTTTTGATTTGGAACCTGGGATCTTATTTATGATGCAGTTTTTTTGGCAATTCCCTCATTTTTGGGCTATCGCCTGGATGCTAGACGAAGATTATAAAAGAGCGGGTTTTAAAATGTTACCAACAGGAGCTAAGGACAAAGGGACAGCGCTTCAAATTATTGGTTATATATGCTGGACACTTATAATTTCTTTGGTTCCTATTTTTAGTTTTACAGGAAGTTTAGAACTTTCGCTTTATGCTGCACTGCCAATTTTACTCATTGGCATGGGATTTTTATATTATGGATTTAAGCTTTTTAAAAATCAAACAAATATCGCTGCAAAAAAACTGATGGCGGTTAGTATTGTATATTTAATGAGCATGCAACTCATTTATGTTTTAGATAAATTTATTTAAAAGTTATGGATTTAACTCAAGGAACTACAAAAGAAAAAAAAGGCCGTGCAAAAAAGATGATGTTGTGGTTTGGCATTGCATCTCTTATCATGTCATTTGGGGGCTTGACAAGTGCTTTTATTGTAAGCAGTACGCGTGAAGATTGGCTCTTCAATTTTAAATTACCTGAATCTTTCACTTACAGTACACTCATTATTTTCTCTAGCAGTATCGTACTTTTTATATCCAAAAAGGCTCTAAAAAAAGAACAGTATTTTTTAAGTTTAGCCACACTAATAGGAACTTTTATATTGGGTCTTGCATTTATATTTACTCAGTTTTCTGGGTTTAATGAACTCATTGCATCGGGTTACAATTTTACGGGCCCAACCAGCAATATAACGATGTCTTATATTTATGTCATTGCGGTGGTCCATATCTTGCATGTTGTAGCGGGTTTGATCAGCCTCAGCGTGACAATAATTAACCACTTACAAAGCCGCTACAGCCCATCAAAAATACTAGGTTTTGAACTCGCGGCAACCTTTTGGCATTTCATTGATATTTTATGGTTGTATCTCTTTTTCTTTTTATATTTCTTTAACAAAATAAATTGATTATTTTTGCGGAACTCAAAACAACTTTTCACCTATGAATTCTACAACAGTTAGTACAGGTACAGAGGAAACTACTTGGGGTGGTGGCAACCGACCACTCAAAGCGAGTTATGGGAAAATGATGATGTGGTTCTTCATTGTTTCGGATGCCTTGACTTTTTCTGGTTTTTTGGCCGCTTACGGTTTTTCTAGATTTAAATTTATTGACTATTGGCCTATTGCAGATGAGGTCTTTACTCACGTGCCGTTTCTTCACGGTCAAGAACTGCCCATGATTTACGTGGCATTTATGACCTTTGTTTTGATCATGTCTTCTGTCACTATGGTATTGGCCGTTGATGCGGGACATCAAATGAAAAAAACCAAAGTGATTTGGTATATGTTTTTTACCATCATAGGTGGGGCTATTTTTGTGGGCTCTCAAGCTTGGGAGTGGGCCACCTTTATTCAAGGCGACTACGGAGCGGTCCAGACCAAAGGCGGAAATATTTTACAATTTGGGACCTATAAAACAATTGGTGGCGAAGATGTCTTTAAAAGAGTTTCTGTTGAAGAATTTGCGGTAGCTGCTTACACGGATCGCACTCAACACGAGAGCAAAACTGGAGTTTGGTTCACTAGCGAAGGAAGTTTACCAACCTATACCGTAAACGATGTTTATAAAGGACTGGAATCCAATCCCAATATTCTTGTTCGCACTCAAACCATCAATGCTGAGGGAGAAAAAACGGTCTTATCTAGAGAAGAGTCTTTGAGGCAGCTAAAAACAAATGGAAAACGCTATGTTAAGGGCGCCAATTTAGAGGCCAATGAATATGGCGCACCACTATTTGCAGATTTCTTCTTTTTTATAACAGGTTTCCACGGTTTTCACGTCTTGTCTGGTGTGGTGATTAATATTATTATCTTTTTTAATGTAATTATTGGTACTTATGAGCGTCGGAAAAACTATGAAATGGTTGAAAAAGTAGGCCTTTACTGGCACTTTGTAGATTTAGTTTGGGTTTTTGTATTTACTTTCTTTTACCTCGTTTAAACATAACTTTTAAAAATGGCAGAACACGCACACAAATTAGAAATTTTTAGGGGCTTGATTAAATTCAAATCCAATACCCAGAAAATATGGGGCGTTCTTTTGTTGCTTTCAGTTATCACTGCAGTCGAAGTGGTTTTAGGGATCTACAAGCCTGATATTTTAATGGTGCCTTCAATCCAAGCTTTTGAAGGCGGGCTTGGTGCAACGCTTCTAAATATTATTTTATCTCCATTTATTTACACAAAAAGTCTGAACCTGATCTTTATTGTTCTGACTGTTGTTAAAGCCTATTATATCACTTGGGATTTTATGCACATGCGCGATGAAACAAAATCTCTAAGGCGCTTGGTCGTCTGGACTGCTGTTTTTTTGATTTGTTATCTAGTGTTTATTTTACTTCAAGAAGGCGGTTATATCGAATCGGTCTATACTGAGGGTTTTATCAAAAGAGACTTTTAAAGCCAGCCACTTTTTTAAAACCCATTATCAGCATTCTTAATTTTAGCTACTTATAAAAAAAGTGTTAAAACTAGTTAATGAGTTTATAGGCTCGCCCTTATTAGTTAATTTTACATTCTAAATCCAATACCAATGTTCGATTTAAATCTCCAAAATACCCTAAGAAAAGACAGAGATAAGCACATTAGCAGTGAAGATCTGAAAGATATGATCCAAGCTATTTTTGACCAGAAAGAAGCAATTAAGTCTCGAGTCAAATCTACCCTTGAGACCCCCAACAACTCTTATGTTAATACCCTAACTTTTGATGCCTTAGATCTCGATAAAATATTTCATATAGATTCTATCAAAAAGTTATGTATCAACTATCGCCTTCGGTTTTTGGATACCCATTTATTCAAAGGGGAATATCCCAAAGAGCTCTACAGCATCATTCCAAACCTTGAAAACGACCACAAGATTCAATTGAAAGATTTTAAAATCATGGCACCTTCCAAACTTTTCAGATTAAAAACCAAAGAGGACCCCTTATTGTTTGTGCCCATTGGCAATGGTTATTATTATTTAGTCCACAAATGGGGAGAAGATTTAAAATCTTACAGGAAGATATTGGTTTGGCCATTTAAAAATATCAATACTTTAATTTTTACATCCATCATTTTAAGTTTATTATCGACGGCTATAGGCTCTGCCTTTTTTAATGATTTTTCTGACACTCAGTTATTGGTGATTTTTATTTTTAACATCAAAACATTTGTCTTCGTTACATTCTATCTACTGTTTATGATGCGCAAGAACTTTAATGAGTCCATTTGGAACAGCAAGTATAAAAATTAAGAATATATTATAATTTGAAGACGGACGTTTAAGTCCGTCTTTTTTATTTTTGCCAAATGTCAATATCTAAAATTAAAAAGCCGCTGGTATTATCAATCCTGTTTTTTTTACCGGTACTCTTTCTTTTGTTCTTATATCCCTCCAAGCACAATTATGAAACTTTGGACGTTGTCAGGGAAAATATTCCAGAACTCTATAATTTCAAAACATTGGAAGGCGACAGTGTTCGTTTGGAAAATCATCTCACAGTTCTTGCATTTTTTGGCAAGACGCCCATGGAAGATGCTACAAATGCCCTTAACTTAAAGGAACTTATTTATGATAAATTCTTGGGATTTAAACGCTTTCAGGTATTGGCTTTGGTCCCCCACTCCGCCAAGCGCCAATCTATGGATTTAAATAAAGAACTCAATGCCTATCTGCCATTGGAATATTGGAAATTTGCTTTTGGGTCTGATGATGCCATAAACGAAGCCTACAAAAGCCTTCAAATAGAAAGCCCTCTTAGTACAAACCTAGCTTCAGCTAGTGTATTTGTTGTTGATAGAGAAAGGCATCAAAGAGGCAGACTAGACGATCGTACAAAATCTGAGATTGAAGCTGGCTCAGCGGTTTACTCCATGGCTGCTTACAATGTTCTAGATGTTTCTGATTTAAAAAATAAAATGAGTGACGATATCCGTATTTTATTTACTGAGTACCGTCAAAAACGAAAGGGAAATTTCAGTTCAACGACGCGAAGAGCCAACGATTTAAAGCAATGAAAAAGACAGAATATTCATATGTTGGTATTGCCTTTATCATATTGGTATTTGGGATGATTTTTATTCCTAAAATTGTTGACCGCATTAGCGAGGGTGATATTGAGAGAACAGAAAGTCGCAGTCAAAACTTAATGCTTCAACCCAAAGACATCGCCCCACTTTCCTATTTAATTATCAATGGCGAGCGCAAAAAGGTTATGCCGTTTCGCTTCACCAATCAAGCAGGAGACATCATATCCAATAAAGATTTTGAGGGGAAGGTATATTTGGTTGAATTTTTTTTTACAACATGCCCAACAATTTGTCCAATAATGAACCAAAACTTGGCAGACATCCAAAACACTTTTCCCAAACGCTCTGATTTTGGCATTGCTTCCATCACCATCAATCCAGATTACGATACTGTTGAGGTGCTAAAGAAATACGCCAACGAATACGGCGTTACCCATCCAAATTGGCATTTTTTAACCGGAGATCAAGAAGCCATTTATGACTTTGCCAATGATGGGTTTAATCTTTACGCCGCAGCAGTTGAAGGCGCCCCAGGCGGCTTTGAACACTCCGGGAATTTTGCCTTGATTGATAAATTGGGCTATATTCGTTCACGTACAGATGCCTTTGGAAATCCGAAGATATATTACAAGGGTACCATTGGGCAAAAAGAACAGCTGAATGATGAAGGGGAGCTGGAGGAAATTTCAGCACTTAAAGAAGATATTTTAAAACTACTTGATTATGAGTAAAACAACAAAATTAAATCCAAAGCAATTAAAACTCTGGGCCAATATTGTCAGCATTGCAATTCCGATTGTTGTAGCCATCCTTTTTACCGTAAGGCTTCCCAATGTTGAGCCACTCTCTTTTTTACCCCCCATTTACGCTGCTATCAATGGAATTACTGCGCTTAAGCTAATTGCTGCCTTAATTTCTATAAAAAGTAAAAAAATATTATTGCACGAAATTCTTATGAAAACCGCCATTTGTTGCTCGGTTGTATTTCTTCTGATGTACGTGGCCTACCACATGACGAGTGACCCAACGCCCTATGGTGGTGAGGGAGCTTCAAGACTCATTTATTACGTTATTTTAATCTCACATATACTCCTTTCAATCATTGTTATTCCTTTGGTGTTGCACAGCTATTTAAGAGCTTATTTAGGAGACTATAAGGCGCATAAAAAAATTGTGAAATACGCTTATCCAGTATGGCTTTATGTCGCGATTACAGGTGTGATTGTTTATTGTATGATTTACCCTTACTATACCTAAATAATTTGACACGTTTTACTACATATTTATTTTTGCTTTTTTGGGGGTTTTACAGCTATGGTCAATGTGCCATGTGTAGGGCTGTTTTAGAAAATGAGGCAGGCCAAACAACTGCAAAGGGCGTTAATGATGGCATTGTTTATCTCATGTTAATTCCCTATGTTTTGATAGGCGGCCTGGCTTTTTTTACCTATCGCCATTTTAAGAAACTTTCAAAAAAGTCTAAAACCCCTTGAAATTAAAAAAATCTTTAAAACCAACATTTAAGGCTTTTAATATTTTTTGAAGCGTTAGCAATGTGATGTTTCTCTTGCCATTTTCGATATTTGTATAACTTCCAAAATCCATCTTGCAGCGTGCAGCGACGGCTTTTTGGGATAAATTTTTATTTTTTCTTAGATATTTTAAACGGCGACTTGTAGAGTTAAGCAGTTGTTGTTTTGATTTTATAGAGCTCATAAGCAGGAATTTAGTTTAGAAAATTCATTGAATGGCCTTAAGTTTGGGACAAACACTTATGCACATATTTAAATATAGATAAAAATCATTAATAATGGAGCAATAAAATATTGATATCAATTCTCTTGCCAAAATTGTAACAAAAAGAAATTTTCACCGTCCTAAACATACACTTAAATAAAGTTAGAAATGCTCAAAATTGAAAAGCTCCATAAATCTTATCCCATAGGCGATTCCAGTCTTCATGTTTTAAAGGGGATTGATTTGTCCGTTGAAAAAGGTGAAATGGTGGCGATCATGGGATCTTCTGGTTCAGGGAAATCTACGCTTCTCAACATTATAGGAATGTTAGACGAAGCGGATCGCGGGGACTATACTTTAGATGAAGTGCCCATTGAAAATCTAAGTGAAAAAAAAGCGGCAATATACCGAAACAAGTTTTTGGGATTTATATTCCAATCCTTCAACCTAATCAATTATAAAAATGCCCTCGAAAATGTTTCTTTGCCTTTATACTACCAAGGTTTAAAAAGGAAACTCAGACAAGAAAAGGCTAAGTTTCATTTAGAAAAGGTTGGTCTTTTAGATTGGGCTTCACATTTGCCAAGTGAGCTTTCAGGAGGCCAAAAACAGCGTGTGGCGATTGCCAGAGCCCTGGCTTCTGAGCCTAAACTTTTATTGGCTGATGAGCCCACAGGGGCCTTGGACAGCAATACGTCTTGTGACATCATGGCCTTTCTTCAGCAGCTCAACGATGAAGGCAAAACAATTTTAATCGTAACACATGAACAAGATATTGCGAATATGTGCAAGCGAATTATTCGCTTAAAAGATGGGATTATTATGGAAGATAATTTAATAAAACAACACAGAGTGATTGCCGATGTTTGATGTAGATTTTTGGCGAGAAATATTTCAAAGTATCGACAAAAACCGAACCCGAAGTTTACTTTCTGGTTTTACGGTTGCCTTTGCGATATTACTGTTTACAGTCCTTTTTGGATTGGCCAATGGGCTTAATAATTTTTTTTCTGAGGCTTTTGTTGACGACGCTGCCAATTCTATTTTTATTCGAAGTGGTCGTACCACCAAAGCGCATAAAGGGCTTCAGTCGGGCCGCCGCATTCAGTTTAAAAACAAAGATTATGATTATATCAAATCAGATTTTGATCCCAGTGTAGAGTTTATAACTGCGAGAATTTACCGCAATGTTGCTGCGAGCTATAAAAATGAAAAAAACAGCTATTTATTAAGAGCCGTTCATCCAGATCACCAGTATTTGGAAAAAACAAGAATGACACAAGGACGCTATCTTAACCAGCGCGATATGCAAAGTCGCACCAAGGCCATTGTCATTGGCGACTTGGTACGACAAGATTTATTTCTCAAGGATGAGAATGTCATTGGCGAATACATCAATTTAAGTGGAATATTGTATAAAGTGGTAGGTGTCTTTAAAGATGATGGAGGCGATGATGAAGAGCGCATTATTTATATGTCGCTTACAACCGCACAACAAATCTATGGGAACAATGATTATGTCGATCAAATTAATCTTACATACAATCCCGAAATGGATTACAATCAAGCAATTGATTTTGGTCTGGATTTAGAACAACAACTGAAAGAACGCTTTACGGTCGCCAAAAATGACCAAAGAGCGATTCGGGTCTTTAATATGGCCATGCAAAATAAGGGGATTAACCAAATGACCTCGGTCCTTGGGATACTCATTTTAATCATTGGATCTGGTACTTTAATAGCGGGCATAGTCGGCATCAGCAATATTATGATATTTATTGTCAAAGAAAGGACTAAAGAAATTGGCATTCGAAAAGCGCTTGGTGCTTCGCCCAAGGCCATTGTGGCACTCATCATAACAGAATCTATTTTAATCACAACTTTAGCAGGTTATTTTGGGCTGGTGCTTGGCGTCGGTTTTTTGGAGTGGATCGGTCCCAGTTTAAAACAATACTTTATAACGGACCCTGGGGTGAGTCAAAGCTTGGTCATAACCGCCACAATCACTCTTATTACCGCAGGTGGAATCGCAGGCTATTTACCAGCCAAAAAGGCCTCAAAAATCAAACCTATAGTCGCTTTAAGAGATGAATAACCCTATTAAATTTTTATTTGAAAGCGATACCTGGAAAGAGGTTTATGAAAGTGTGACTAAAAACAAGGTTCGCACTGCCATTACAATGATTGGTGTGTGGTGGGGAATTTTATTGCTTATTGCTCTTTTGGGTGCTGCAAGAGGTATGGAAAATTCATTCAATAGAATTTTTGGTGATTTTGCGACCAACAGTGTCTTTATTTGGGGCCAGAGCACCAGCATGCCTTTTAAGGGATATCAAGAGGGTAAAGCCGTTCGGCTTAAATTGTCTCATGTACATAAAATTGAAGAGAATATCGAGGGTGTAGAACTCGTAGTCCCTAGAAGCCGCCGTCAAGCCTTCGTCGTTCGCAATTTTCTTTCTGGCAACTATGGAGTGAATGGCGATTATCCCATGCTAGATCAAATACAAAAGAAAAAGATGATGAATGGGCGATTTATCAATCAAAACGACATCAATTTAAAGCGAAAGGTGGCGGTGATTTCAGAAGATGTATATAAACAGCTTTTCGAAAAAGATGAAGACCCCGTTGGCGGTTACATTCAAATGAACAGCATTAATTTTACGGTGGTTGGTGTTTTCCAAAATGAAAATGTTGACATGGGGCCTTCCAGCGACATTCACATTCCTTTTACCACTTTTCAACAAATTTATAACCAAGGAGATCGGATTGGATGGATGGTTGTTACTGGCAAAGCGGAGAACAATATCAAGCAAATTGAGGAAGATATCAAATTGCTGCTGCGCAACTTAAATAAAATACATCCTCGCGATAAAAGAGCCTTGGGAAGTTTTAACCTCGGTAAAGAATTTGCAAAGGTCACGGGTTTTTTAACAGGAATGCAATTTTTAACATGGTTTGTTGGGATTGCAACCCTAATTGCAGGAGTTTTCGCTATCGGCAATATATTATTGATTACAGTCAAAGAGCGCACCAAAGAAATTGGGGTTCGTCGCGCTCTGGGTGCCACCCCTTTTGAAATAAAGCGGCAGATTGTCGTAGAAGCGGTGTTTTTAACCATGATCTCAGGTATATTGGGCATCATTACAGGGGGATGGATTCTAATTGTGATCGATAAAACTTGGGGTCAAGGCGATGATGCCACGCTAGTCAATGCATCAGTTTCCATTGGGGTTGTATTTATAGCCTTGGCAGTACTGGTGTTTTTAGGGACTTTGATAGGCTTGATCCCCGCCTTTAAAGCAACCAGCGTTAAACCTATTGAAGCATTAAGAGAAGAATAATTAAATTTAAACAATGAATAAAACAATAAAAATTATATTGGGAATCGTCTTGCTAATCCTCTTTGTATTTGTATTAAAATACTTTAAGGATTCCAATGCAAAAGACATCATAGATTATAAAACAGAGTCACCTTTTTACACCTCTTTGGATACAAAAATCGTTGCCACAGGAAAGTTAAATCCAGAGGAGGAAATTGAGCTTAAACCTCAAATTTCTGGTATTGTCGATAAGATTTTAGTGGAAGAGGGAGATCTGGTTCAGAAAGGGGATTTAATTGCTAAAATCCGAGTGGTTCCCAACGAACAAGCATTGGTCAGTGCACAAAGCCGTATCAAAACTACAAAATTCACATATGACAATGCCAAAACCCTTTTTAACCGCAATAAAGCACTTTATGAAAAAGGCGTCATTTCAAGACAAGATTTTGAAAACAACGAGCTGAGTTTAAATCAAGCTGAAGAAGGCTATCTACAAGCTCAAAACGACTATCAAATTATCAAGCAAGGATCAATTTCTGGTGGGGGATCTGCCAATACCAATATCGTTGCACAAATATCGGGAACGATTTTACAAATTCCCGTCAGAGAAGGGGATCAAGTGATTCAAAGTAATAATTTTAATGCAGGAACGACCATCGCCACTATCGCCGATATGCGTCAAATGATTTTTGAGGGTAAGGTCGATGAATCTGAGGTCGGTAAGCTAGAGGAAGGCAAAGCGATTAGCGTTGTTCTCGGCGCTTTGGATGAGAAGGAGTTTCCTGCTAAATTAACATTTGTAGCCCCCAAAGGCATTGAGGAAAATGGCGCTGTTCAATTTGTAGTCAAAGCCGATGTAGCGGTTGAATCTAGCAGTATGATTCGCGCTGGTTACAGTGCCAACGCAGAGATAGAGGTTGCCAGTAAAGACAGTGTTTTGGTGGTTAAGGAGGCCTTGCTTCAGTTCAACAGAATTACCGAAAAGCCTTATGTTGAAATATTAAAAACCGATGGAGACTTTGTAATAAAAAATGTTGAGATTGGTATTTCAGACGGAGTCAACGTAGAAATTATTGAAGGTGTACTGCTGTCTGACGAAATAAAAGTTTGGAACAAAGCCATTGACGAAAACAATGAAGACGAAGAAAATAACGATGAAGAATAACCCTCACAAACCCATGAAAAATTTATTTACAATTCTTTTTCTTTTAGGAACTTTAAACAGTTTTGCTCAAAAAAAATGGAGCCTAGAGGCCTGTATCAATCACGCACTTGAAAATAATATCAGTGTGAGGCAAAGTCAAAATACACTGCTGAGCAACGATCAAGATATACAGGCAGCCAAGGGGAATTTTTTGCCATTATTGGGCATTAATGGCTCTCAGCGTTTGAACTTAGGGAACGTACAGGTTTTCGATGGACAGTTTTTAGATCGAACTTTCCATTCAACCAACTTTGGTGTAAATATTTCTCAAACAGTTTTTAATGGTTTTCGAAACACCAATATTTACAAGCAGTCAATTATTAACAAGGCGGCCAACGAAGAGGCCTATAAACGCATCCGGGACAATGTTTCACTCAATGTTGTTAACTCCTATTTAAATGTGTTGCTCAACAAAGAGAATTTGAGAATAGCAGAGACACAGTATAATTTTTCGTTGGAGCAGCTTGAACGCGTTAAAGAATTGGTGGCGGCTGGGACACAACCAGAGGCCAATGTGTTTGATGCAGAGGCAACTTTGGCAAATGATGCACAGCTCCTAACAGTTGCTCAAAACAACGATGCTTTATCACTCTTATCTTTGTCTCAAGTTTTACAAGTACCCTTTGAAGGTTTTGAAGTACAACTCATCGCCCTTGACACTCCCTCTGAATTGCTGATGTACAACGATGTTAAACCTATATTAGAATACGCTTTTGATAACAGAAGTGAGATTAAGTTGGCAGAAAAAAATATTGAAGCCGCTAAGTTGGGAGAGGAAATTTCAAAAAGTGGATTTTACCCCACACTAAGCTTGAGTTATGGCCTGAATACGGGGGCTAATTTTTCCAATCTCAGCAATGATAATTCTTTTTTTCAGCAAATCAATGACAATAGAGGGCATACCTTTGCGCTGAATCTAAACATCCCTATTTTTTCTAGATATCAAAACAAGACCGCTGCCGCTAAAGCCAACATTCAAGTTGAAAATAACAATTTGGCACTCGAACAAGCAAAAGTTGATCTAGAAAGCAACATTCAACGCGCTTTCACAGACGCTAAAGCCGCTTTAAAAACCTATGTTTCATCTCAAAAATCAGTTGCAGCGCGTCAACTCTCTTTTGACAATGCCCAGGAACGTTACAATATTGGAGCGCTAAACACTTTAGATCTGGAACAAAACAGAACCCAATTGGTCAATGCCCAATCCACATTGATTCGCGCCAAATATGATTTTCTTTTTAAAACCAAAGTCCTTGATTTTTATCTCGGTAAACCTTTAAATTTGTAAATGGCTTGTATTTTAAATCTTGAGACTTCAACAACCAACTGTTCTGTGGCCCTTTCACAAGATGGGGAGCTCATCGCTTTAAAAGAGGACAATAATCTGCAATATTCTCACTCTGAGCGGCTTCACCTTTATATTGATGAGGTTATCAATATAGCGCAGGTTTACCAACATAAAATAGATGCCGTTGCCGTTAGTATGGGGCCTGGGTCTTACACGGGATTGCGCATTGGTGTTTCTGCGGCTAAAGGCCTTTGTTTTGCATTGGACCTTCCTTTGATTGCGGTTCCTACTTTAGAGGTATTGGCACGGAAAATAAATGTCAATGCTGGCTGTATTATTCCTATGCTTGACGCCCGACGTATGGAAGTTTACTCCCAAGTTTTTGACGCTAAACACCATCCTATTGAAGCCCTATCTGCTCAAATTTTACAACCTGATTCCTATTTGAATTTCCTAAACGGACAAGCGGTGTATTTTGTTGGAAATGCCAATAACAAAGCCAAAACACTTATCAACCATCCGAATGCAAATTTTGAAAGCCAGCTGCCCTCTGCTGAACAAATGTGTGGTTTGTCACACAAGAAATTTATAAATCATGACTTTGAAGATCTGGCATATTTTGAACCTTTTTATCTAAAAGATTTTATTGCCACCCCCCCTGGGAAAATATAAAGCGAAAGATTGTACCTTTGGGGTTTAAAATTTATGTATGAAGCTCGTTATTGTACCAACGCCGATTGGAAATCTTGAGGACATGACAATGCGTGGGATTTCGACATTAAAATCAGTGGATTTGATTCTTGCAGAAGACACTCGAACTTCCGCCAAGCTTCTCAAGTATTTTGACATTTCTACCCCCATGAAATCCTACCATATGCACAACGAGCATAAAATTTTAAAGGGCATCATTGAAAAATTAAAAAGTGGCCTGCAAATCGCCCTTATTAGTGATGCGGGAACTCCTGCCATTTCTGACCCCGGGTTTTTACTCGTTAGAGCCTGTGTAGCGGAGGGAATTGCATTGGAATGTCTGCCTGGAGCGACGGCTTTTGTTCCTGCGCTTGTTAATTCTGGTCTCCCTAACGACCGCTTTGTCTTTGAAGGATTTTTACCCTTAAAAAAGGGCCGCCAAACGCGGCTTAAGTTACTCGCCAATGAGCCTCGAACAACCGTACTTTACGTAAGCCCTCATAAACTCCAAAAGACACTGCAAGACATTGCTTTATACTTTGGGCCAGAGCGCCGTATTTCTATTTCTCGTGAGCTAAGCAAAGTCTATGAAGAAACAAGACGAGGTTCGGTTCAATCTATTTTAGAACACTATACAAAGCACCCAGCCAAAGGAGAAATTGTGGTTGTAATATCAGCCGCATCAGAAGCTTAAGATTCACTGTGCTTTCCCTTGTCCCAACCCTGTTTTGCCAAGTAGGTATTTCCACTTTCTATCGCTCCTTCTTCAATGCTTGTGCCCATAGAATCATTCCAGCGGTTTAGGTATCCAAAAAGTGAAATGACGCCCAGCATTTCAACTATTTCCCCTTCATTCCAATAGGTGTACAATTGTTTCTTTAGAGACTCGTCTACCGCATTGGGAATAACGGAGGCTGCCAGACTAAAATCTAATGCGACACGCTCTGCCTCACTAAATGCCGCATGTGTTTTATATTCCCATAGGTGGTTAAGTTTTTCTTTTTCTGCGCCATAGCGTGCGGCAGCTCGTATGGCGTGGGCTTGGCAATAACGACAACCACTGGCATTGCTGCCAACCCAAGCCATCATCCGTTTCAAAGCGGATGTAACACGCCCTTTGTTGGACATGACTGCTTTATTCAAGTTAATAAAGGCCTTGCTGATTTCTGGGCGGTGTTGCATTGTAAGCACTGAATTTGGGCAAAAACCCAAAGTTTCATTAAAAAAATTCGCCAGTGCTTTTGTTTCTGTATCATGATCGGGTTTTAAAGGTTTGACGAGTGGCATTTTTAAAATTTTTAATAGTATTTTTGAGTGAACAAGAAACAAAAATATTTTATTATGGCCCATAAAACCACCACCCATTGGAGAGGGGGTATGCTCTTTGAGTCTGACAATCCAAGCGGCAACAACGTTTTGATGGACACAAAACAAACAGCCGGACCTTTACAAAAGGGCCTATCTCCCAAAGCAATGATGTTGTCTTCGCTGGCAGGATGTTCTGGAATCGACATTGTTGACATTCTAAAAAAAATGAAGATAACAGAATACAATTTAAAAATTGTTGCAGAAGGAGAATTGACAGGCGAACATCCAAAATACTACCATACTGTGGCTGTTGATTATTTTTTTTCTGGGCCTAAACTCGATAAAAAAAAATGCCGACGCGCGGTACAACTCTCCGTAGAAAAATACTGTGGCGTGATGGAAATGTTTCGAAAATTTGCAAATGTCAAGACTCAAACTCATTTTAATTCTAATTGAGCATGCGTTGGACACTCAAACCCAATCCTGAAAAAAGTCGCGTCCAGCAGTTGGCAGTGGCATTGGGTGTAGATCTTCCCATTGCCCGTCTTTTGGTTCAACGTGGTATAGAAAATTTTGATCAAGCCAAGGATTTTTTTCGCCCACAGTTGCGAGACTTGCACGACCCATTTTTAATGAAGGATATGGACAAGGCGGTGGCGAGGATTCAGCGTGCATTGTCCAATAAAGAAAGGATTTTAGTTTATGGAGATTATGACGTAGATGGCACCACTTCAGTGGCTTTGCTAGCTTCTTATTTGGAAGGCAAAACTTCTGAAATTACCACCTATATCCCTGACCGATTTACGGAAGGATACGGTGTTTCGCAGCAGGGAATTGACTATGCTTTTGACAATGATTTAAGTCTTATTATTGCTTTGGATTGCGGGGTTAAGGCCATTGAAAAAGTACAGTACGCCAAAGACAAAGGAATTGATTTTATTATCTGTGACCACCACCGCCCTGCAGATAAATTACCGGCTGCCGTTGCGGTATTAGACCCCAAACGCTCAGACTGTGATTATCCGTTTAAAGAACTTTGTGGTTGTGGTGTCGGCTTTAAACTAATTCAAGCCCTTGGGCAAAAATATAATGAATCCATTGAAGATTTAATGCCTTATTTAGATCTAGTTGCCACTGCTATTGGCGCCGATATTGTACCAGTGGTTGCTGAGAATCGCATCTTGTCTTATTATGGGCTAAAAGTATTGAATTCAAATCCCAGACCTGGATTTCAAGCACTCATAGAAGAGTTAAAAAAATCTGTTTTAACACTCACAGATGTGGTCTTTGTGATTGCACCACGCATCAATGCAGCGGGGCGAATGAAGCATGGAAATTATGCGGTTTCTTTATTAAAAGAAACAGATTTAAAACAAGCCAAATTGGCGGCGCAGGAGATTGAAACATTTAATTCTAACCGCCGTACTTTGGATCAAGAAATCACCAAACAAGCGCTTATACAAATTGAAAAGGACGATGCGATTAACAAGGCTACGACCGTTGTTTACAACCCCAATTGGAATAAAGGTGTGATTGGAATCGTTGCTTCAAGACTCATTGAAACGCATTACCGTCCAACGCTTGTTTTCACCAAAAGCGGCGATTTACTCACGGCCTCAGCCCGATCCGTTCGCGGCTTTGATGTATATACAGCACTGCAAAATTGTGCGGCCTTTATTGAACAATTTGGAGGTCATAAATACGCGGCTGGATTGAGTATTAAGGAAAGTAATTATACCGCCTTTAAAGCTGCTTTTGAATCGGAGGTGGCAAAAACCCTACCAACTCAATTAAAAACGCCAGAACTTTTAATTGATGCTGAACTGGAGTTGGTTGATATTACCCCCAAATTTTATAGAATTTTAAAACAATTCGCTCCTTTTGGCCCTCTAAATATGTCACCCGTTTTTACAACTAATGCCGTCTGCGATTCTGGCTATGGGAAATGCGTTGGTCAAGACAACAAACACTTAAAAATAAGTGTCCAACAAAACAATTCAAGCCCGGTCAATAGTATTGGTTTTGGACTGGGAAGTAAACTCAATCTGGTTAAAAATAGCGCCCTTTTCAACATTGCGTATTCAATAGAGGAGAATTCGTGGAATGACCGTGTAAGCCTTCAATTAAAACTCAAAGATCTCAAACCGTAATTTATGCCTAGAAAAGATCCTTATGCGGCCTTGAGATTTAAAGAGTTTAATATTTTTTTGTTGCTTCGATTTGTATTGGTGTTTGCCTGGTCCATGCAGTTTATAGTTATTGAGTGGCAAGTCTACTCTTTGACGAAAGACCCCTTGTCTCTTGGAATTATTGGTCTTATGGAAATCATACCCGCCCTAAGCATGGCCTTATTTGCTGGGCATATAGTGGATCAACGCGAAAAGCGAAATTTGTTCTTGTGGTGTATTGGGTTGTTTTCATTGATAAGTTTGGGCCTGTTTTTTCTTTCTAAAGACTCTGTAATGACCCTTTGGAATCAAAAATCTATTTTGTACTGTATTTATGGGTTTGTGTTTTTTGGGGGCTTGTTACGGGCCTTTTTTGGACCTACAATCTTTTCTTTGGTGGCGCTTATTGTGCCCAAAAAAATATATCCAAATGCCGCTACATGGAGCAGTTCAACTTGGCAAATGGCCTCTATTTTAGGCCCAGCTGTGGCTGGGCTTACCATCAATTGGATGGGTGTACACTGGTCGTTATGTGTTGTTTTTATTCTTGTGGTATTGTCTTTTTTATTGGGATTGTTAATAAGTAGAAAACCGGTACTGAATCCAAAAATTGGAGAGCCTGTTATTCAAAGTTTAAAAGAAGGGGTGCGCTTTGTGTTCCAAACCAAGGCAATTTTAGGCGCTTTGAGCTTGGATATGATCGCTGTACTTTTTGGGGGCGCTGTAGCGCTTTTACCAGTTTTTGCACAAGACATTCTAAAAGTTGGTCCAGAGGGCTTTGGGGTTCTAAGAGCGGCTCCTGCGGTAGGGGCCTTTTTAACCATGCTCACCACTGCCTATATTCCAATCAGTCGCAGGGCTGGAATGAAATTGCTGATAGCCGTCTTTGGATTTGGTATTTCTATCATTGTTTTTGGACTTTCCTCTGTGTTTTGGATTTCGGTTGTTGCACTGTTTTTTAGTGGGGTTACCGACGGGGTTTCTATGGTCATTAGACAAACAATTTTACAACTTAAAACCCCAGATCATATGCGAGGTCGAGTTTCATCCGTAAATTCAATGTTTGTAGGATCTTCAAATGAGTTGGGGGCTTTTGAAAGTGGTTTGACTGCCAAATTGATGGGAACTGTAAGGGCCGTTGTTTTTGGGGGAACCATGACTTTGATAACAGTTTTCACCACTGGGATTGTATCTCCAAGCTTTAGAAATTTAGATTTAGAAAAAGATTTTAATGCAGATGAAGGCTAATAAAGTAAAACGGGGAGTTTTATGTGGAGCAGGCTTTGAAACACCTTCTGAAGCTTTGTATTTAAAAAAGAAACTGATTGTCATACCAATGAAAAACCAGTATGAACAACAATGTAATGCGTCGGCTTTAAAAAACCTAGGTATTCCTGTTTTATATGATTTTAATGAGACTGCTGTTGAAGATTTAAATCTTGGGTCAGTTCAAAGAAAATAGTTAAGGTAGATTACTCAGAATCGCCTCAAAAAATAGTAAATCAAGTCTTTTTAGATTTTATAAAAAATAAATCTATGGCAAACAGACTGGCAGGGACCGATAGTTAGTCTGTATTATATTTCTCTAGCTTGAATTCTCGCCCATCAAACACCCCATAAGAGAAATGGGTGATCCAATCCCCTAAGTTAAAATAGGTTGATTTTTGGTTTAGTGGCACCTCTAGCGGCAAGTGGCGGTGGCCAAACAAGAAGTAATCATAATGCCTATGCTCTAATTTTCTGCGGGCATATTGGGTAAGCCATTCGCTTTCATTTCCTTTAAACTTCAAATCATTGTCCCCAGAAATAAGTTTATTTTTTAAGGAAAGATATTGGGCAAAGCGCACTCCAAAATCTGGATGTATCCAGCGGTAAAGCCATTTAAAAAAGGAATTCGAAAAAACTTTTTTTAGGCGTTTATAGCCTTTGTCGTGCGGTCCCAAGCCATCACCATGTCCAATAAAAAATAGTTTTTCATTTAATTCAAATTCCTGTGGCTTATTGTAAACCACAATACTAAATTCCTCCTCAAAATAGTTGCGCATCCACATATCGTGATTGCCTGCGAAAAAGTGAATTTCAATCCCGTGATCACTCAACTCAGCCAATTTCCCCAACACTCTGGTAAAGCCTTTTGGGATGACCTGTTTATATTCAAACCAAAAGTCAAAAAGATCACCAAGAATAAATAGAACTTCTGCATCTTTTTTTATCTTATCTAACCAAGCGACGAACTTTTCCTCTCTAGGTTTGGAAGCCTTTTTTGAGGGGGCTCCAAAATGATGGTCTGAGGTAAAATAAATCTTTTTCCCCTTAGGAATTTGGATGGTTTTCATACACTTTATTCATTATCACTTGCATACCACTCTGCAAAACAGCTGGCAGTTTCTCGAAGTTTAAGGGCGTGTAAATGGATGTTGTTTGGGAGGCGTTTTTTAATTTTTTCTGCAAAATCAATGACCAACATTTCACTGGTTGGTTGATAGTCTACAAGTACAACTTTATGGCCACTGCACTGTAAGTCTTTTGCCAATTTTAAATGCGGGCTGTTTTTGTTAAAAATTGTGGCGTGGTCTAGGGGATCTACAATTTCTTTTTTGACTATTTTCTTTAAATCAGAAAAGTCCATAATCATTCCAAATTTTGGGCTGGCAGCGTCAGTAACAGGACTGCCATACAAGCTAACGTCTAGTCTGTAGCTGTGCCCGTGAATGTTTTTGCATTTACCGTCGTGGCCATATAAAGCATGACCAGTTTCAAAGGTGAATTGTTTGGTGATTCTTATTTTAGTCATTATGAAAATTATATTTAACAATAACCCAAGCAAAGTTAGTGTTTTCGAACTTGCGGTAAAAATTGTTTTCTAAATTTCAATATCAATGGCAGACCTCTTGCGATGATCCAAAACGTAAAAGCCCATAAGATCCCATGTAATTTTAGGCCTAAATAATGCCCTAATAAAAGGGCGGGTATAAATATAAAAAATGTTGCCCCTAACAATACATTTCTCAGTACTTTCATTTTCCCAAGTCCCTTAAACATACCATCATAAACAAAGGTGATGGCGCAAAGTGGCTGCATGACCAATACAATCCAAAACACACTGTAAAATGTTGCCAAAACCAAAGGATCTGAAGTAAAAATTCCACCAATATATTTATAAAAAAGACCTCCCAAGCCGGCCATGATAAATCCAACCACCAATGCCTTTTTGGTAAGGCGATGACTCAGTTCAATTAGGCTGTCAAACTGCTTAGCACCCAACAATTTACCTGACAAAATATTCCCCGCACTGGCGTATCCGTCTACCGCAAAGGCAGCAAAAAACCATAAATTAATAGCAACGGTGTAAGCAGCAATATAATTGGTTCCATATGCGGTTGCAAAACTTGTCGCAAAATACAGGGCCAGGTTAAGGGCCAGGGTTCTTAGAATGAGATTCCCTATCATGGCTAAAAATTTTGGCAACTCTTTGTTCATTGGCGTCTTAATTTTTAAAGAAATCGCCGTATTTTTTAAAATGAGGATTGTAGACAGCAGTGCCATAATCATTTGGGCGAATACACTGGCCAAAGCCGCCCCTTTTAGATTCATTGGATCCATGACGCCCGTAATTCCATAAACCAAAATAAAGTCTAAAATAATATTAGAAAAGGCTCCAATAATGGCAACGATCATTGGGTGGTAAGTGTTTTGCAGCCCCCTAAACACGCCAAAGACCGCAAAGGTATAAAGTGTAAAAGGAAATCCAATGATGCGTATTTTATAATAGTCTACGCTATAATCGAGGAGTATACCAGAGGCATTATAAAATTTAAAAATGGCTTCACTAAAAGGAACGGTTGCCCCGCAAATTAAAAGACTCAAAACAATTATAATACCAATGGCTTGTGCGGGAAGGTTTTGAACATCTTTGAGTTTGTCAGCTCCAAGATACTGAGATATGATGGCTGATATGGCCGATCGGGATTGCCCTAAGACCCATATGAGCATGGATAAAAAGGAGGAAACAATGCCAACGGCTGCAAGAGACTCAGTCGCATTTGAGGAAATATGGCCTACAATGGCTGCATCTGTTAAAGACAGTATAGGCTCTGAAATACCTGCAATAATGGCTGGGATGGCCAGCCGGTTGATTTGTTGGTTGCTGAGCGTTGTCTTTAAAGTCATTGTAATAAAATCAAAAATTTTCTAAATACCATATGGTTTTATTGACATGTGAATCTGTACTGAAAATTTATTAGAGGATCAGTTGTTTTAGTTTGACCCCGCAGCTGGGGTTGTAAAACTAATTTCGTTTCCGTAAAAAGCCCCAGCGCTATTGGCGATAAAAGTTCTGACATAATATGAGGTTTCGGGGCTTAAATTGTTTGCTGTCGCGCTGATCATTGTACCATTGGCGAGAATCACAGCATCGTTGACAGTCGGGAAATTATTGGTGTCAAAAACAAAGCCTTGTTGGGCACCTTCCGGAATGGGGCAGTCCAAAGAAATGATCGCAATGCTCCCCGAAAACCGCGCTGAATCTGCATTGATATTAGTGGCTTCATCGGTTTCCAGGCTGTGTTCTGAGTTGCAGGGGTCGGCGCCCTGATCGACGCTGCAGGAAAATCCTAGTAAAATTAAAATTATAAAGCGTTTTTTCATGGCAGTATTTTATTTAAGCAGCGGCTTTGTTTTACGGTTATTTATTTAAAGCATTTAAGAAGTCAATAGATTTTGTAAAGATTTCTTTAAAATAAGCGTCTTTTTTGTTCTGCATCCAAAAGCCATGTCCTTTACCTTCAAATAAAACAAATTCAGCGGGTCTATTGTTTTCAAGCATTTTTTTATGGAAGTTTTTTGCAATTTGTAAAAGATAATCTTTGTCGCCAATAAAAATGAGGGCGGCAGGTGTCTCTTTGTTTATATTATCAACGGGGGAAATTGGACTGAGATCTGAGGTGCCTAACCAACGAGTCGTTCTGTATTTTGTTGGATTTCCCATCGCCAGTAAAATCATGGAATTAGGCTTGGAAGTGGCCCCATGGATTGGATCCTCTAAAGTTCCCAGCGCACTGGCCAAATAACCTCCAGAAGAATATCCAAAAGCGGTTATTTTACTATCGTCTAGCGCAAACCGATCGGCATTTTTCCTTACAAAAGCGAAAGCATCTCTTGCATCACTGATACAGTCTAAAGCGGTCACATTTTCACGGCTTTTAACTCGGTAATCTGCCAAAAATGCAACATACCCATTTTCAGAGAATTCTTGAGCAATGTTTTCAAGTTGGTTTAAATTTCGTTTGATGAGTGCCCCACCAAAGTAGAAAACAATTGAGGGGTATTGTTTTGTTTTTTCCCATGTGGGGGGTTTAAAACTGTAAATTTTTAAGTTTCTGTCGGCAGTCTCTTTATAGGTAAAATGATCGGTTGCTTTGGTTACTGCTCTTTGGCTAAAGGCAACCAATGGAATAATAAATAAACAAAGCATTAATTTTTTCATCTTGTGTGATTTTATTTTTCAAATTTACCTATTTATATAAGGACTAAATATTAAATTTATAACAATTTAAGGATCTATGGATATCAATACACTCATTGCTTCAAGAAGGGCAGTCTACCCCAGCCAATTTAACTCAGGCGATATAGAAACAGCCACACTGCTTCAATTGTTTAAAAACGCCAATATGGCCCCCACCCACAAAATGACACAGCCTTGGTTTTTTAAGGTCTATAAAAACCAACCCAAGAAGCATTTAGCTGCGGCCATGGTCCAAGCCATGAAAAAACAGAAGCTTGGTGATTTAAGGAATGGTTTTAAAGAAAAAAAGATTTTAGATAAATGTCAAATGAGCAATTGTATTGTTGGGATTTTTATGAAAAGGGCCACAGCGGTATCCATCCCCGAATGGGAGGAAATTGCAGCCGTTGCCATGGCCGTTCAAAACATTTGGCTAAGCTGTACAGACCAAAAAATTGGCTGCTATTGGAGCAGTCCTAAGTATGTAGAAACCATGCATTCTTTTTTCGATTTAGAGCCCAATGAGCGCTGCTTGGGTTTTATGTACCTTGGAAAGTTTGACCACCGCACACTGCCAGTCAAAGAACGGGGAAGTATCGAATCTAGGCTTGAGTGGCGGGTTTAAAACTTAAATTCTTCGTAGTTTTTCCCAACTTCTCTTTTGTATTGAACAATGGTTTGAATTTTGCCATCAACAATCCAAAAACGTTCAAACAATAAAGCCTTTTCAACGGTTCCATCTTTAAAATAACGGCTGTCATCAGAAGGAATGGATACTACTGCAATGGAGTCGTCCTCAAGGGTTTGTGTGGAGATGCCTTTAGGGTCCCAAAACAAGGAATC
>TARA_B100001093_G_scaffold321217_2_pt1 | contig 27279 bp, 17 predicted proteins | sample TARA_B100001093 | Tara Oceans TARA_B100001093 (sample SAMEA2623116) | marine metagenome | biome: marine biome (ENVO:00000447); feature: surface water layer (ENVO:00002042); material: "saline water (ENVO:00002010), including plankton (ENVO:xxxxxxxx)" | depth 5 m | reverse complement strand
AACTCATCAACTTCATAAGCCTTGCCGTATGTATATGGTATGGTAGCAGGAACGATATCACGAGTGAGGTTACCTTTTGAAGGTTCAATATCTGAGATATCAATGTCCACAAACTCTGTACTCAGTATTGATAGTCTCATATACGCTAGATCAGGAATGATTATGGAGCGTGCCATGCGTGGAAGATTTGGTGCTCCTTTATCTAAAATTGGTACGCTACTAGGAAAACTGATTCTATTTTTACCATCCCTTAGTTCTTCTTTTATGAAACCTTTGAGCTGAAAAGATATCTCTAAATTACTCGCTGACATGGCATCAACCTCCCAGCTAGGCTCTGATGGGCCAGGCGTACCTAGGTCAACCCATTCTGATGCAGATAAATGGTTGATCATTAACAAGAAGGTAATCTTCGACAATATTTTATTAAGACTAGAGATCATGGATTTTAAATATGCATTTGTTTATGTTATTAACGTCCTACCTGTTCGCAGGACTTAATCGGTAAGGATAAATATAACGTAATATTCCACCCAATTTCAAGACATCCTCAATGACCAATTTTTGATTTTTTCATTGACAATATCAAGCTCATCTGATTTATTACGTTTTTCTAGTCCTTTTGCATATATCTTTAGCTTGATAACAAGTTGGTCTCTAGCATGCCTTGATTGAGCTTCTGATAATATATGTGAGTTTAAAAGATGCTCCAGTGACCTGATACGATACCGTTCTATGCCAGAATTGACTCTTGAAAGTTGATCAGAATGCCCACCATATTTTATAATGAGTTGCCTATCAAGAAAGAGTACAGGAAATCTTGAGATATAACGAAGCCACATGTCATAGTCTTCACATACTCTTAGCGATTCATCAAATAGACCAATCTCATCAAATACATCTTTTTTGATAAGAACAGATGAGGGTGATATTCTGCATATATCTAAACACTTCTCAAAAATATAACCACCATATTTTTGATGCTTTTTCATTTGATTAACACGAACACCATTTCTGATCCAAATCTCATTCGTGTGACAGAATTTGATTTCAGGATTTTCAAGGATATAACTTTCTTGTTCCTCCAATTTTGTGGGCATCCACTCATCGTCTGAATCTAAAAATGAGACCCAAGAACCTTTGGAAACCTCGATTCCTCCATTTCTTGCAGAACTGACACCTTTGTTATCTTGATAAATGTATTTTACTAATGGAAAACTATTTGCCAGCCAGTCTTTTGTTCCATCTGTTGATCCGTCATCAACCACAATGATCTCAATTGGTGGTCTCGTTTGATTAGCTACAGACTCGATCGCTCTATGCAAAACATATTTTCTATTAAAGGTTGGAATTATAACAGATATTTTCAATTATACGCGACCTCAAACATTCAAATATTTTATCTTTAAGAACTGATGATAAGAAATTTTTTGAATCATAAACCAATAGAAAAAGATTTGATCTTATCTCAATATAATCTCAGAATAATTTATTTGGATATTCATCATTATCAATGAGCGCTTGTATTTGTTTCACAACATAAGGTTTATCTTCTTTATATGTGACACCAAACCAGCTCGAATCTGTTCGCAAAACTTTTACATGCTTTATGTTAGCATGGATCAAGTTATTCACAACCGATGGTATCAGAAATTCACTCTTGACCTCCTTCCCTTCACGTTCAAGAAAATCATGAAACATGGACTCTAAATGACCAAAAAGATCTGGCGTGAAGCCCCATACATTCATCGAAACAGGCTCGGTACCATCAAATGCAATATCTTCATCAGATGTAACACCCTCTGCACCTCTTTTTATGTTGTGTGTTTCTACAACAGTGGATAAGAGACCATTTTCAACAGCACATAATCCACGTGACACCCCACCAAAATCAGATAAAGTATTGCCCAATTGAAATGCTACCATTGAAAATGAATCTCCTCCACTTTTATAGTAATCAGCAATAACCCTGTAGGAGTCTCGACCATAAAAATCATCCCCATTTATCGCAACAAATGGCTCATTTATTAGTCCTGACGCTGTCAAAATGGCTTGCCCTGTTCCCCAAGGCTTGATCCTGCCCTCTGGACAGTCAAAATTATTTGGAAGTGCATTGAGCTCTTGAAAGGCAAATTCAACTTTAATACTTCCTTCATATTTATTGGTTATTTGCGATTTAAATTCTTTTTCAAATTCTCTACGAATTATAAAAACAACCTTATTGAACCCTGATCTTATTGCATCATAGACAGAATAATCAATGATCGTCTCTCCATTTGGACCTACTGGGTCTAATTGCTTTAAACCACCATAGCGAGATCCCATCCCTGCTGCCATGACGAGAAGTGTTATATCTTTCATCTTGATCTTCCTTGAAATTGTTTAATTAACTTAATATTTTAGTTCCTTCATCTGCATTTATCAAAAATGCTTTACCACCAACAGAATCGATTGCATCTACTACCGACCAAGGGTCTTTTGGCGCGTAAGCAAACATACAGCCTCCTCCTCCAGAGCCATTTATCTTACAACCAAATGCGCCCACATTATTGGCAGCATTGATCATAGCTTCAATTTTATCTGTGCTAACATTTAGATCATCTCGCAGTATTGAATGATGTTTATTGAGCATTGACCCTATCAGCTCATGATCTATATCATCCTTGTTCAATTCTGACCTTGCTTTCCTAAGTAGGTCTCTGTTTTCAATGGTACACTTGAGTTTTGATATTTCATTTTCATTCAATGCTGATAGATCAAGGTCAAGGTCACAAGAATGTAGGTCAAATCCAATATTTGCTGGTCTTAACTTATTAAAGATATCGAGTCTCATATCTCTACAATTTGATAAGACATGAAGAGTGTCTTTCTGATCTAGTGAGTCACCAAGGACAAAGTTTCCAAGCGATGCATTCAATGTTTGAGTGAAAAAACCTGGTCCAGATTCAACATATACTAGGTTACCCATTGCAGTAGAATACTGATCCATCATACCCCCTGGCTCTTCAAATTCTAATACTTCAGCCAGATAAGCAAGTTCTCCTATCTTTTTATTATTCCATTTCAAAGGTTGGTCTGCCATTTGAGACAAAAAGTTTATCCAACTCACAACAATTGCTGAAGAACTACTCGCTCCAGCCTTGATCGGAATCTCACTTCTGATCTCACATTCAAATCCATTGGAAAAACTGAGGCCTTCTGTTTTACAGACTCTCAAACCACTTTTAAAATAATCCCTAGGTTTTCTATAGGATAAGTCCTCTAATTGAAATCTCTCTGTTTCTCCTATGTCCGGTTTATGAATGATGATCTCCTGATCTTTTCGTTTTTCACCTATTATTTTAGCTCGGAGCGAGATTCCCATTGCGATTACCGGCAAACCTAGATAATCCTGGTGCTCACCAAATAAGCATATCCTACCTGGGGTACTTACCTCCATGTTCTTATCAAACCAAATGAGCTGGCAATCCCAAGGAAAAGAATCAGCATTCCCACAAGGATATGCCCATATAACAATTGACCTACACCAATCAAGAATGAGTAAACCGAAAAAGAACCAAGTAGCATCATTAAAATTCCCTTTGGTACTGGCCATGGTTCGATCGATTCACAAACTGAGAACTTGCTCCACCCAGGGCCTCCGGGGTTAACCTTATGTACAAAGTTCCTTAGTGTCTCTTCATCTTCCGGGGGACTTAAAAAAGCAGATATCATCCAAACAGTTGTTGTAATAAAGGTACCATAGGTGATCTTGAGCCAACCTTGCATATCAAACCCAGAAAAGTTCAAAATTCCAGCAACGCACAAAGAACTTATCATAGCTACAATCTCCGTAAATGCATTTATTCGCCACCAAAACCACCGAAGTATGTAAATCAAGCCTGTTCCCGCACCGATCATTAACAATAATTCAAAGGCTTGACCCGCATTGGTAAGCACTAGGCCAAGGCCCGCACCTAAAAAAATGGATAATGCGGTAAAAAGTCTGCCTACTAAAACCAATTCACCCTCTAATGCATTTGGCTTTAAAAAGCGATGATAAAGATCATTGACAAAATAACTTGCCCCAAGATTCAATTGCGTTGACATGGTACTCATAAAAGCAGCGATCAACGAAGCTGATACAAGCCCAAGTAGGCCTGAAGGGAGTAATGTCAACATAGCGGGGTATGCAACGTCGTGTCCTAACTTATCGGGAGGTAGGTTAGGAAACGTTCTTTGAATATCCGGTAATTCTGGAAAAATTACCAAAGAAGCGAGCGCTATCAATATCCAAGGCCATGGTCTTATTACATAGTGAGCGATATTGAATAAAAGAGTTGCCCCAATAGCGTTTGATTCATCTTTTGCAGAGAACATTCTTTGAGCAATATAGCCCCCGCCTCCTGGCTCTGCCCCAGGATAATAACTTGCCCACCATTGTACTGCGATGGGTACCAATAGTACTGGAACCCAAATATTAGGATCTGAAAAATCTGGAAAGATCGATAGCCTTTCTACAACATTTGAATGTGCAACTAAATTAGATAATCCACCTATCTCAGGAAGATTCAATATATATACTGTTGCCCAAATGGAACCAACCATAGCAAGAGTGAATTGTAAGAAGTCCGTTATGATCACTGCTTTTAATCCACCCAATATTGAATATACCAGCGTGATCGAGCATGCAACTAAAAGCGTTAGCCACCCAGGAAGTCCCAGAACGATCTCACCAAATTTTGTTGCAGCCAAACTCACAGCACCCATTACAAGCACATTAAAAATAAGGCCAAGATAAAGTGCCCTAAACCCTCTTAAGAACGCTGCCAACTTACCACCGTACCGTAATTCATAAAATTCAATGTCTGTCAGAACCCCAGACCTGTGCCAGAGTCTTGCATAAACGAAGACGGTAAGCATGCCTGTCAATAAAAAAGCCCACCATGCCCAATTACCCGATACACCATTCCTACGCACCAGGTCTGTAACAAGATTTGGAGTATCAGTTGAAAAGGTTGTCGCAACCATACTAATGCCAAGCAACCACCATGGCATACTTCTCCCAGCAAGGAAGAAAGACTCTCTGTCAGCATCCGCTTTCTTGGATGCCCAAACTCCAATAAACAATGCAATCAAGAAATATCCACCAATGATGGACCAATCCAATAAGGTCAATATCATGATCTCAGGCTTTATCGTTCAAACCAAAAATAGGTTTATTTCTCTTCCACTTTCCCCTTGTGAAGTCTGGAATCTTAACGGCTGCACTTCCTAAACGAATGGACCTCTCACTTAAGGGTGATATTACGCTCATGCTTACAGCATCATAGACATCAATAACAGGTTCTTCTCCCTGTAATGCCTGAATGAATGCTCTAAGAATAAAAAAGTCCATCCCTCCGTGACCTGATCCCGCAGCCTGATCTTCAAAACGCTTCCACAGTGGGTGGTCATAATCCTTGATATATTGATCTTCTTTTTCCCATCTGTGTTCGTCCTTACTTACTCCTTCTATGTAAAGTGACCGGGCGTCTTTTTGCCAAACTCCAAGCGTTCCTTGGACTCTAAAGTTGAGTGAATAGGGTCGAGGATTATTCGTATCGTGGCTTAGCACGATCGTCTGACCTTCATGACATTTTATAACGGTTGTAACTATATCACCACATTTAAAATCCACCGATGCATTAGGATGGTCGACTCCTCCCTTATCAACAACATACTTATGTAAACCTCTAGGCTGTGTTGATGTTGAGGTCAGGTGAATCATTCGGTTACCACGATTGATATCAAGCATTGGACTTATAGGTCCTAAACCATGCGTTGGATAAAGGTCGCCATTTCGATCGATCGAATGCTGCGTTCTCCATTTTGACTCAGAATATCCTTTTTCACCAAATTCTACACCATTGCCATATGGACTAAGACCATCATTGAATTTTACGTGTCGTAAGTCATGCTGGTATCCTCCTTGGCAATGAAGTAATTCACCAAACATGTTTCTCCTTACCATGTTTAAAATTGCCATGATATCTCGGCGATAGCATACGTTTTCCATAATCATACAAAATTTCCCTGTCTTTTCCGAAGTATTTACAAGGTCCCAACATTCATCTACAGTCAGTGCTGCAGGAACTTCTGTCCCAACATGGATACCTGCCTTCATTGCTGCAATTGCCATTGGATGATGCCACTCCCATGGGGTTGCCAAATAGACACCGTCAAGATTTTCATTCTTTACCATATTCCTAAAATCTTTGTCATGTTTTTTATAGACTTTAGGCTCTGGTTTTCCGCCATCTTTCAAAATTTTAAGCGCTGCATTGATCATCTCATCATCTATATCACATATTGCAGGTATTTCAACATTCGGATATTTGGCAGCAAGCCAAAGCATCCATTGTCCTCTTAGTCCCGTACCGATGAACCCTATTTTAACCTTATTATTCTCATTAGATGAAAAGAGAGTTTGGGGAAATACCGCTGCAGCTCCACCTGCGGCCGCAGTGGTCCTAATGAATTCTCGACGACTTATTTTTTTAGCCATTGGAGACTCCTATTCTTTATGGTGATCTTTTGTTTTAAAGAGTTTGAACGATGGAATTTCCCTCCAATTAAATCCTGGCCCTTTCCACTTCACATCAAGAGATTGTTGACCACCTCTCTCGAAATAATCAAGATTGATCTTATGTAAGCCTTTTTCTAATGGGATATCTCCATTCACAACTACTCGCCCATGGAGTCCATCATTGTCAACAACGGGGAATCCGTTTATGTGCAAACGAGAGCCATCGTCTGATGAGGTCTGAAACTCGTAGAGCCCACTCTGATCAATCTTTATAAACCCAGAGAACGAATGACCGAAATTATTCTCTTTATCTTCATCAATTGAAAAGTCATATGAGAACTCGTCTTCAATTGGAGCAAGCTTTACCATTTGATCGCAATTTTCCCATTCTCCAAGATATGTCCTCTTCCTCAATCCATTATGGCTACTTAATAGTTCTATTGGAGTCGATACTATTCTACTAGACTCTCTATCATTTAGATTAGCCTTCATATTCAACATAACAGGGCCATCCACTCTAAATGGACCATCATAATCATTATAGCTGATGATTTGATCTGTATTGTTTCCAAAAGCGTATTGTAATTGGGAGAATCTATCCTCTGATGTGATGGTTACACGTGCATGGTCGGCATTGATGACAACATCTGCAACTGGTTCATCGAGATATGGAAGTACCGGTATCTTAAATACATGAACAGGAGGATTACCTAGAACTGGATGGATCTTATCTGGAATCTCAATGACAAGATCTCCCTGAATATTTCTCCAATTAAACTTTCTATTCTTTCCAAGATGAATGATCTGTTCGTTGCCTGTTCCATTGATTCCCTTTATCACAAACTTGCGCTTTGGGACCTTATCAACAAATGCAAAAAGATATCTCCTGTTCTTTGAGAGAGTAAACCTCACTTTCCCTGATCTTATCTTACGATTGATGGTCGTTTCATAGATTGCCTCACCATTCGTTTCTAGCCAATAGCCTATGTCTTCCAACCGGTTTACCATGATCTCTGGAATAGTCCCATCAGACCGAGGACCAATATTCAAAAGGAGGTTTCCTCCCCTGCTTACAATATCAACAAGCATACGAATTAATTGCTCAGAGGAGCTGTAATCTTCTGGATCTTCATTCCTATTATACCCAAAAGATCTTCCCATCCCTCTGCACTCTTCCCATCCACGGTCAATGAATTCCTCATTGATGTGGCCAGAGGATGGATCATATTCGGTAGAAAAGTATCCTCCATGCCTAAACCTGGTCTCTCCACCCCAACGATCATTGACCGCCACATCATCTGGAGCACTTGATTCATTATAAAGCCACGCTAGGAATTCTTCACTCTTCCATTCCCTACTGTCTCTATCCCATTCTCCATCAGAAAAGATCACACTTGGTTTGTAACGTTGTACCACGTCCTTGAATTGTGGTAACATATATTTATCAACATAATCGCTAACGTTTTCTGGATAGTCAGGATGATCCCACTCATATAAAGAATAATATAAACCAGATTTGAGACCGACTCTCTTTAAAGAAGCATTTAAATCACCTAAGAGATCCCTTCCTGCTGCACCACTAACGGAATTATATCCCCCGCTTTGCTTGCTAGGCCATAAACAAAAGCCATCATGATGCTTAGATGTGAGTACGACGTATTTTGCACCGGATTGTTTAAAAAGTGTGGCCCATTTATCTGGATCATAGTGGTCTGCCTTGAAAAGGTCAATAAACTGCCAATAAGAAAAGTCCTTACCATAATTTACTTCATGATATCTCAAACGAGCAGTGTCTCCATTGTTTAAACCATTCAAGTACCATTCAGCATAACTACCCTTTGGACCCCAGCCTGGTACGGAGTAGAGGCCCCAATGAATGAATATTCCGAATTTTGCATCTTTGAACCATTGTGGGGTTGGTCTAGAGTCCAATGAATTCCAATTGGGTTCAAAGTCCATTGCAGCTCCAGAATAAAAAGCAATACAAAGAATAGATATAATTACTTTTTTTCTCATTTTTTCAGAGATAATAAGTAAAAAAAAAGGCCTCGACGAAGAGACCTTTTAATTGTTGATGAATAAGTTTATTTATAAAACTTTGAATATTTTGAGTCTGGAGCAGTAGCTAAAAGCTCTTTTGTCATTACTTGTGCATTACCATTGTCATTAAGCTTTTTATAAATCTGAATGATATAATGAGTTACTTCTGGAATTTTTTCATGCTGAGCATTTTTTTCTTTTAATGTAGCAAGAGTATTTCTCAATTTCCCTAACGCTTTATTTAATTCTATCGGGCTAGGTCCCTTCATTGATTGCCTGTAGTATAAGTGATGGAGAGCTTCATCCTCTGCTTCTGCTCCCCTAACACCAGCAACTGTAGTTACTTTTTCAACTTCATACTCTTTTGTTGTTACTTCTTCAATTTCATTCCAAACCGTATTGTCCCACATTGCATCAAGGTCAAGCTCATCTTGGCCTAACAAACTTGATAGTCCAATTGAAAGTGTAGCTAGTAAAATCTTTGTTTTTTTCATAATAAGACTCCGGGTCTTTTAATATATTTAGTCGAATTTAACATATTTGGGGGTTCTTTCGCCACGACTTTCAATAAAATCTAGTTGTGTAACCATTTCAGGCTTTTTCTTCTTAACTTGGTCATAATACCTTACAGCATCATCATATTTGTAGGTTCTATAATAGGCTACAGCTAGGTTAGCCTTGAAATCAATATTCTCGGAATCATTCTCAACAGCTTTTTTAAAATAATCAATTGCCATAGAGTAATTACCAAGTCTAGCAAACGTTATCCCTACTGTATTATCACTTCTTGCTCTAATCTTTAAATGTGAAACTTTTGGAATCTCTTTTAAATTAATTTTCTTTTCTTCTACATCTTTAGCTTGTATCAAACCCTGAGAAGAACCAGATGCCAATTCGCTTTCAATTTCAGTTGAAATTTCAAGCTGTCCTTCATATGCTGTGGTAGCTAAAGAGCTCTTTGCTGCGCCAAAAACTTTATCCAACTTTCCAGCAAAAACAGGATCGACCATAACTACTTCATCATACTTCTTCCTTGCCATTCCCTTATTCCCCATCATAAAATGAGAGATTGCAATATTCAGCATGTAACCAGCATGCTCACCACCCACCAAATCGATTGACTTATCATAATATTCGATTGATTTTATATAATCCTCTTTTTTCGTATAACAAACCCCTAATGTATTGATAGCATCTGGAAAATCTGGCTTTAGATTGACTGCAGTTTCAAGCATCTTGATTGCCTCTTTATATCTTCCAAACTCCATATACTTAACACCCGCATCATAATGATCCTCTGCCGTATTTAACTTATTCCCTACCGATTTATATACAATCTGCTCAAGCCACATCCCATATTGTTTGATATCTTCTTTAAGAAGTTCATTAATTCCTTCAATGTCATCTAATGGCAGATCAGGAGTTATATGAGATCCAGCCAAGTATTTTGCAGATGCTTCTTTGACAGAAATTTCATTCACATAATTTTCTTCTTTCATTTCATTATATTTTAGTGCGCCCTGCTTCCAAGCAGAGAAAAATGGTTTTCCCACAAGCGTAGCTTCAACAGGAACCCAAACTTTATCATTTAAGATCACAACCTCTGATTGATCTAAAAAATATCTTTCAACATCATCAGGCTTTACACCACTATCAAACATAAGGAAAATATGTCCAGCACCAGGTTTAAATACATCAAGAAACATTGTTTCTATGCCAAGATTAGCTAGAAGAGAACCATAAAGTGCCGTTAAATCATCACAATCCCCAATTTTATCACGAAGCATATCACCAGGATACTTTACAGTATCAAAGGCGGATTTATCATCTGCTATATCTAGAAAAGGAGTTTCCAAATCAATATTATATACTAAGCCATGAGTACCAAGTGCATCATATAGAATGATCGCTCTACCAATGTTTGTTCTTCCAAAATAATCGTTCAGCACAGGGGTGTAAAATTGAATGTTGTTTCTAGCAAATTTATCAACAACTGCATCCGCAGGAGTGACATAGCAAGCCATCATTTCAGGGTTGCTCCATGTAAGTTTACCCTTTCCTAAAACGTAGGAAGATTCAAGTTTTTTCTGAGCTATTTTTTCTTCCCCTGATTGTTTATAAGTAACCTGAATTTCGGGTTGTATCAAATTATCGAAGGTAGATTTTTTGGATGTCAATACATCGCTCGAAAAACTTACTCCCAGTTCATATTCATCATCAGATTTTGGTGGTAATGTTATAGTCTCAGAGTGAGGATTATCCATCATAGTTGGTAAAAATAAAGAAACATTCACAGGAAGATCTGAATCAGAAATATTTTTTAGTCCAACAGTAGCAAAAGGCTCAGATTCGTAATACCTATGCAACGATCTAAAAATTGGATTATGGGAAATAGTTGATTTTGTAATACTAACAACTGCAGGACTAAATTGAAGGACCAAGGAGAATCTGTGTGTTGGCTCAAAATATGGATTAAGCTCTACCCCATAATCGAAAAGAATACTCTTAAACTTTACAGATGTGCCCATTGAGTAGATAGAGAGACTTTCTTCTGAAAAGTCCTCCTGTTGCAAACCGGTGCGTAAAAAAAGTCTATTTGCTATAGCCAACTCTGCACCCGCGTGAATCCTATCTCCATAATCAAAGGCAAGGAGCAAATTTTCTAAAGGTTTTATACTAAATCCAACCTTTGTTGCCTCCGGTAGTACTACTTCTTCTGATCTATCTTTATAAGTAACGCTTGTTCCTCCAAGATCATACATTGCAAGTCCAAATCTGATCTTTTTTGTAATCTGCCAAAGCGCTCCGAGATCATAACCTATTCCATCACTTTTTCCATAAGATGTTCCATCTAGTTGCATATCCCGGGATAGGTATTTAGTTGTCAATCCAATACTAAGTCCTTTTGGAAGTTGAACTCCGAGGGATAAGTTCAATTTATTCTCTGAAAAGAGAAGTTCTTTATCATCAAAACCTACATTTCCCCAGTCCAACCCAAGGGCAATACGATCTGAAAAGTTCCTTACAAAACCAAGATAGGAGTGTGTTATACCTAGCTCGTATAAATTTGAATATGAAGATGTAAACTCGGTCCTTCTTAATCCTGGTAGCCCTGCAGGATTCCAATTCAGTGCATTTGCGTCATCTGCAACTCCCACAAAAGCACCACCCATACCCAATGGTCTGGCTCCTGTTGGAATTTGCTCCATGCTTTGCCCATATAAAAAGGCAATCATTAGGCCTAGTATAAGAATCCTCATCTGTTTAAAACACCTACCGTTGTTCTAAATATTTCTTTATCGTTCTCTAAAGTGACTATGTATAGTCCAGAGGGGACGATTGAACCGTCACCATCCCGTCCATCCCAGACAATATTTTGATTCCCTTCCCCAACCGGGTTGTCATGCGAAAGGATTCTTTTTAGTCTACCAGCCAGATTGAAGATTCTGACTTTTACATTTGCATTTTGCCCACTGTTTATATTGTACAGGATATTAGTTTTATTGAACTCAAAAAGGTTTCCGCTTGGCGTAAAGATTCGAGGCTGGCATTCAATAACATCTACAAAACTAGTATCACTAAAAACAGGACTTGATGAAGTAAAGACACCAAATGTGCCCATGTTATAGGTTTGAGTTTGGATGTAACGATTACCAGAAATTGTAACTATTGATCCTCCAATGGGATCTAACATACCATTTTCATCTATTCTAGAAATGAAGGGAAAACTACCTGCATATGACACAGAATCATCCTTCAATTTCATCCTAACAATAGCAGGCTTTTTAATATTTATATCGGCAGGATTAATATCATATATATTGCTCAGTAAGGACGTAGAATCATTCAGTATGGCTATCTTTTCAGATAATTTTATATTCATAGAAATATCTGCATTAAGCGCATTTTGTGGAATTAAAACAAATGTATTACCATCCAAACTAATTGAAGTACCTCCACTTTGTGATATAATTGATTGAGGAGCTTTGTAGATTACTTGCTCTTCCATAAGGTTTCCTCTCTCATCAATTGCACCAGAAACAGATAGTGAGATTGCTTTACCATAATATTGATCTGGTAAGGTAATTGACCCTGTCCATTCATCACCAGTGTAGCTTTGACGCACAACTATTAATGAATCATTAATTTCATCGCCATCAAAATCAGGAGTATCTGGGTGAGTAAGAATTATTTTTGGTTCATTGCTCAGGTCTAAATAAAAGTCTTCTTTAAATCTGACAACAATAATTAAGTCTTTAGATGTTAAATAGTTAGCCCTTACTGTATCCACAGATGGAGGAGTAATATCGATATAAAAATAATTTGGGCTTGACCAGGAAGAGACTGATTTCGCATGATCGATCGATCTTACCCTCCACATGTAATTTCCTTCAGGAATGTTTTCGATATATTTAAAATTTGCAGTTACACTTCCTTTAGAAAGATTACCATATGAACCAGAAACAATACTGTTCTCTCCTGTAATTTCGCTTGAGCCAACCTGTAACTGATAAGATAGTCCATCCTGTTGTGTCTGACCAGAAAGTGGACTAAGACCATCGTTAGCTTTTTGCCAGCTCAAATGAACTTGATTTTTGTTGATGCTTAATACTTCTAAGCCATAGGGCTGATTTGGTTGTTCATTGCTGTTATTTATATTTTCAAGGTTATCATATATTCTTGATATGACATCTGCATTTGAGTTTACTCCAGCTACAAATAAATCAAGATCTCCATCACTATCATAGTCCCCAAATTCAGAAAAACTATATCCTAAAGAATCCATATTCAAGGTTGTGTCTAAAGTAAATTGGCCTTCATTCTGCTCATAAATTCCTGCAAAAGGAAGAGTCTCATTTGACTCAGAATCAATATATAATCCTGATACATATAAATCTAGATCACCATCATTATCATAATCGCCCCAGCTTGGTCTTCCACTTGAAACTCCATGCAATTGGTGACCTGTTTCTTCTATCGCAAAAGTATTTCCAGTGTTTGTGTATATATTGGTAATCGATGAATTTTCTGAACTATTACCAATTAACGCAAAATCAAGGCGTCCATCATCATTATAATCACCAAATTCAAATGCACCAGCAGTTGAGCCAATATTCATATTTGACCATGATGGAGATAGAAGCAATTGATGAGTGCTATCATTCAAAAACACTCGCATCCCCAGTTCGCCCAAGGAATCAGCGCCAATGGTAACTAAATCTAAAAATCCATCATTTTGAACATCTACCCATTGAACCATGCAAGGGAATAGTGGCAACAAATAACTCTGACCAACATCCTTTGATAAACTTCCTTTATCGTTATAGAATATTGACAGATGTCTATTACCATAATAGTCAACACCACCAATCACAAAATCCATATCACCGTCATTATCGTAGTCACCCCAATCATGATTGTTTTGTCCACCGTTGATCCCCATCGTGTAGCCATATATATCGTAGGTCACATCATTTTGAGGGTCGAAGATAAAATTCCCATTTACATTTTTATAAAAAACTGTGGCAGGAAATCCTTGAAAGTTTATGATCTGAAACCCTGATAAGGACAAGTCGAGAAGACCATCATTTGTGTAATCAACCCAATTTAATTGTCCACCAAAAACTGCTTGGACATTCTGTGATAAATCCTGCTCAAGAAGTTGATCTTGATTTACATGAAATTTTGTTATACTGGTTCCGGAAAAGTTTATACCTGTTAATGAGAGATCAAGCTCTCCATCACTATTATAATCTGCCCATCCTGCAGATGAGAAATAAACACCCGGTAGACTTTGAGTGGATGTTACCAATCTTGATATAAATAAAGTATCCTCCTTAGACCAAGGTGATGTCATACCTGTACCATCAACGGTTTGGACAGACCAATAATATGTTCCATGTGGTATCTGATTAAATTCTTTTATTAACCGTTGACCAATATTTGCAGAAGAATATTCAAATGATGGTGATAGTAAATCATACCCGCCAGAACTTGTTCCAATCTTAACGTTATACCTTAGGCTAACATCACTATCAATTTGGTCTGATCCAGATCCCCAGGTGAAAATTGCACGTGTGCTTACTGCAAAAGAAGTCAACGAGGTAGGTGCATTAGGAGGAAAATTTGAAAAGCTTGTATCGTTTAAATAGACATTTGTAAAGCTGTCTTGAGAATCTTCAGGATCTGTTGTCCCATTTGAAATAATATCTGGCTTGAGATCTCCATTCAGATCAGAAAATCGTAAAATTCTAGCACCAGGGATATCTAAAAGTTCTGTAAAATTAAATGAGCCTTCATTTTTATATACTTTCCCGCCCAAAGAATATACTCTTGTAGCAAAGTTAGAAACAGAATCTACCCCAGAAATACTTATGTCGAGGTCTCCATCATTATCAATATCAACAGCATCAATATCTCCATAAGCAACCGCATGTAAACCCTCAATAGCAATTTCAACATATGTTCCAAGGGGCTCGTTTTGATATATTTTAGTAACAAGGCTATTCTCAATTACACTCCACCCACTAACAATTAGGTCCTGATCTCCATCATTATCAAGATCAATGAATTTTAATGAGCTTGCTTTTAACCCAATGATATCTTGGTTTGTATCTTCAATCAGTCTCCCTGAGGGTTCATTTTTAAAAAATCTTGAGACACTAGATCTGTAATCTGCAGTATTGCCAGTAATAAGTAAATCCATATCTCCATCATTGTCATAATCCACCCATTCAGATTTACCATTAATAAGGTCAGGGAAATTTGGAGTTGGATCTAATTCTAAACTCTCACCATTATTCAAATATAATCTGTTCAAAATCAAGTCTTGAGTTTCATCAACTCCCATAACAAAGAGATCTGGAGTCCCATCTAAATTGATATCAGAAAATTGAGCATTACTGTAGGTCAGTGTTAATGGATCTATTCCCCCAACCGAGATCTCTAGATCGTCAAGGAAGTTTATCATAAGATGAGATCTAGCAGAACCATTTAGGTATAGATCCACATTACCATCTCTGTTTACATCTGCAAGAGAGATATTTCCAAGCCCTCCTATATACTCTCCAATTGTATCGGGGTATGTAATAAATTCATATTCTAGACCTGAAGTGAGTTGGCCATCACCAGACCCGTATCGGACGTCCAAATATACACCGTATCTTGACGCATCATATCCTGACAGTATTACATCATTATAGCCATCTCTATTCAAATCGATGATTTTTATAGAATTCGTTTTTACGTTGGGCAAGGAATCGCTAAGAGCCTGATTTAAAACAAAATTTTGGGAACTTAATTTTGAAACAAAGCTTGTTAGTATAAGAACAAATATGTATTTCACCATATTTAGCACAAACTTTTATTTACTTGTCAGAGTCCAAACACCATCCCAGTCATCACCAGGAGGGTTTGATTGAAAATGTTCACACCTTGGAATGTAAATTCTACTTGGGTTTGTTTTTCTTCCCTTGAACATATCTTCTAACTCATCTGAGGCTTTAAAAGCTTCAATGGCTTTATCCCATTCTTGATCTTTGTATAGTTTTAATGCCTCATGATATGCTGGGAGTAAATTTTTATACGTTTCAGATTCTTTGCCTACTTCCGATATCAGCTCCCATACTTTTACCGGGTCGTTCTTTCCAACCACTCTTACAAGGTCTAAATCTCTGAAAACCATTTTTTCTTTTACTGCTTGATATGTGCTTTCAGCTATTTGGATATAGACACCATATTGTTTTGCAGATGATTCCAGACGAGCAGCTGTATTAACGTTATCTCCCATCATTGTATAATTCATTCGAGCTTCAGAACCCATATTCCCCGTAACCATTTGCCCTGTACTAATTCCTATTCTATTTTGCATGTTGTGTACTATCTCTGGCCATCTGTCTCCTTCGGCTTGCCATTCTTTCCTCAGTAGGTCAAGATTATCCTGCATTTGGATTGCAGTTTTACAGGCCCAATACTCATGATCATCAATTTCAATTGGTGCCCCATAAAAAGCAACTATCGCGTCTCCAATATATTTATCTAATGTTCCATTATTTTCTAATAAAACATCCGTCATATCTGTGAGGTATTGGTTTAGCAGAGCAACTAGTTCACTTGCTGATAATTTTTCAGAGAATGCTGAAAAGCTTTGAATGTCTGTAAAGAATGCAGTGTGATAACCTTCCTCACCACCAAGTGATGGTTCCTCACCGCTTTCGTACATTTGGTCGATTAGTTCAGGAGAAACGTAAGTACCAAAAGACTCTTTAAGAAACTGTTTATTTTTTTCCTCTTGAATGTAATTGTATACAGTGATGCCCAGATAGCCTACAAACAATGTAAAAACAGGTCCGAAAAGATCTAACCAAATATTGTGATTTGAAAATAACCAAAAACATAGATACGAGTAGCCTCCAATAAGACCAAAAATTGCTAAGCCACCCTTAGATGGACTTAAGGCGGGAACCGCAATAGATAGAAGGCATCCAATAGCTAGTAGAATAAAAACAACATAAGCTTTCCCTACTTCGAGTATTAAATCATTATTCAAAATTGTGTTTAACGCATTCGCGTGAAGTCCAACCATAGGGTAACGAGGATTAAAGGGCATTGGATTAAGATCATGAGTCCCTGTTGCAGTTAGGCCGTAATATAGTTTTTTACCAACAAATTCGAATGGAACAATTAGTTTAGCATTACCCTTTTCTTCTTTTCCTGCCAAAAGTCGCTGAGAACTTGGATAGAAATAAAGAGGCCTTTGTTCATCTAAAAGATTATGTTTAACTAAATTAACAATGATTTGATGATTTCGCTCAAGTAATGAAAGATTTGCCTTAGTTTTTTTGTATCGTTTTGCTTCCGAATCATCTGCAGATGATGATCTGTCATCTAGCTCTGTATATATATCTTTTAAACTCTCAAACTTAAATTCATCTCCAAGATCATGATTAAAGATCACCTCTTTATTTTTAATCATATCTACCAGAGAATTATTTCCATTATCAGCTGAGAGTAAACTTGCAATTAAATTATTATTCTTTATTTCATTAAATACGAATGGGGGAGCCTTTTTAAAGTCTGAATATGTACCATCTGGGTTTGCCCTAACCCATGACTCTATCGCACCCATCATCATACTTTTTTTCACTGCATCTAATTTATCAGCTTGCGTGCCTTTAATCTCGCTCATTGCTGGTTTGTATGCTGCCTTAACATTTCCTTCAAACTTAGAGTTTGTGAACCGTTTAAACTCAGCTAGAATGTGGTTTTTATATTCTATTTCCTGAAAATCTTTTAAAACGTTATAGGGGTAGTGCATGAGGTCAAAGTTTCCTTCACTATCCTCCCAGTTACCTGCCCAATTAACCTGCATGAGACCTTCTTCATCAATAGGTACCTTGACTTCTTCTCTACCAAATTCATCAGGTTCATTTAAGGGAATCGTCAAATGATCTCCTGGTTTGATTTCAACATTCTCAAAAGGAACATTGTAATGTTGAAGTGCCAAAGCCAATGAAACCGATGGGAATAGTCTATTTTCATACTTTCCTACAAGTGGATATTTGCGCATGACCCCATCTGGATCAGATTTTGCCTGAAAGAAAAATACCCCAGCGCTACTATCAATAAATGTTTCTACTGGGAACTCTCCATCATAAAAATCAAACAAGGTTGGATACTGTTCTGGCTCTATTTCAATAAACAGTCCAGCTGCTTCCATTCTACTAAGTCTGCTCTCTTGTGTTTTTGTCCTCTTTTTTACTTTCTCTTTCTTCTTTGGCTGTGGTTTAAAACTTTGAGCAAAGTAAATATTTTTTGCCTCAGATGCAGCACCCGATAGATCAAAGTCAGGGTTCGGGAACAAATCTTTAATTCCATCAATACTTACAGAGGAATCTGTTAGTTGTTCTAAAACAGAAATATTTAGATTTCGTTCTGAAGTTTCAATAAAATAAATATCAAAAGCCAAGGCATCCATCATATGCTGACCAGCTGCTTCAACAACAGGAATGTGTTTTTCCCTGCTCCATGGATCCCATTTACCCTCAGTCTGCAGTGCACGGACGTCAATATCAAGGGTGGCTATATCGTCTCTGGTTTCAATTCTTCCCCTTGAATTAAAACGCATGTCTAAAAATTTATGTTCTACGGTTTCATAAATGCCCATGATGGCCATAACGACCATCAATAGAACAATTGAAAATGATATACCAATATAAGGTAAGTTTTTTTTTAACATGTTAGCCTACGATTGTTGGGGTAATAAATATTAACAGCTCTCTTTGTTCTTTTTCAATTGTTGTAGTTTGGAAAAATTTTCCGATAATTGGAATCGCACTAATTATGGGAACGAATTTCTTTGACTCAAGTGCGTTTTCCGCAATCAATCCACCAATGATAACCGTATTCCCATCCTCAACAGTAACCTGAGTTTTCACAGACCTTTTTGTTGACCGAGGCTTTTGTGTATCAATTTCAGCAGCCGATAAAAGCGCCTCAACCTGCGCATCTACCATCATGGTAATTTTCATTTCATTATTAATACGCGGGGTTACTTTTAATTTTATACCAATGTCCTTTTCTTGAACTTGATTAACAAGGACATTCCCAAATGCTCCGGAATTGTTCTGATTTTGATTCCCTTGTGAGTATTGCTGACTTCCACTTGCTATATTACCTTCAATGAAAACGGTTGTTACAGTTTCTGTTTCTGCTTCGTGATTGTCAAGGGTTGTCACTTGAGGACTGGACAGTAGTTTTGATTGACCCCTTGCTTGCATCAGTCTTAATGCACTCGTTAGCTGTAGAGGATTAAGGGTAGCAATGGTCACATTATCAAAACTAATATTTAACATTGAAGAAGTATCTTGGCTTCCATACTCCCCAGGAGAAAGTGGTGTCTGGCTCCAGTCAACACCAAATCCTCTCAACGTGTCTAGATTAGTTTCAATAAATCTAATCGCAATGTTTATGTTAGGTATTGGGACATCAAGAGTCTCAATAATTTTTAATATAGAGCCAATGTTTTCTTGGATATCTGATATGACTATAATATTGGAGGAAGCACTGTTACTATTTTTTGATACAAGCGGTGTAAATGGTTGGACCTTACCTCTAGGAGTCATTACTGCATTTAAGGTCCCAATTAAATCTGTGGAATTAATAAAATTTAGTTTTACAACTACAGTCTCTAATTCACCCACCATCTGAGTTTGACTATCTTTTACAACAATAATATTCTCTTGAACAAAGTAGCTGTATCCATTTGGTTTTAAAATTGCATCGAGTGCAGATTTGACACTGACATCAATTAGTGAGGCAGTGATGGTATCTTTAACTGCTGGACTAATCACAATATTAAGACCTGTAAGTTCACCGATGAGCATTAAAACATTCTTAATATCTGAATCTTCCATGTTGATCGACATTTTTTGATCCAGGTTGTAGGTGTTATTGTCAGCATTGATTGTAGTGACATTCAAGGCTTCCTCTCTCTGAGCAAAAAGCACTGAGATAAATATCAGAGATAAGTAAAAAAGTTTTTTCATCGATTTATTTCCCCACACCTTTCATTACCCTAGTATCACCGAGCAAAAATATTACTCGGTCATCGTAAATATCTTCAATGACATACCTATCAATTCTATCACCAATTCCATACCTTTTGCCATTAATGATGACAAAAACATTTGACCCTAATTTTGCAACAGATTCAATTTTCAACATTTCAAAATCAGCCATTCTTGGCTGTTCTTCTTCTAGCTGACGGTTATTTAATATCTCAGGCTCTGCACCCATATTTGTTTGTTTTTGTTTTATAAATGGGTTGCGGTTCCAAGTAGACATCTCGAGTATTTCTTCTGGTATTGGCAAAAATTCACCGTATGTTTCTGAATTAGGTTGGTTTTTATCAGACGCATCATCAATTATCTTTTTTTGACGAGTAATCTTTGACTTGTAAGACTGGCGTTTTGAGGATACAGAACTTTTTTTATTTCGAACAGAGGGCTTAGGACGTTCATTATTTCGGTTTACATAGTCAGTAACCGCAACAATAATAGATACAATAAGTCCAAAAGATAGTATTTTTAGTCTAGTCGTCATTTATCAACTGCCTTGAGAGTCATTGATGTTTGAAAATATGAATAAAGTACAAAGTTTACAGTCTGACGCTCCGTCCATCCTTTTTCAATAATATTTAAATTGCTGACAGCCAGCCTATCTTCATGAGAGCGAAACTTCTCTAATAAAACGCCGAAATCTTGAAACGTACAAATGATTTCAATATCAATAGGGAATTTAGAAATCTTTAATTCTTCTTCCGTGTCTGGAATAAAAATTATTTTTTCATCAATAGCAAAACCTGATGGATTCCAAACGGTTACAGGGATTTCAGAATTTTTAATGATTCCAAAAATAACATTATTGATCCTCTTGCGTTCAGAAATATCTGGAATTTTACTGATCAATAGTTCAAATCTATCATTACTACTAACCCACTTTGATTTTACATTATCTAACTGTGACAATATATCCGTGGCTTTGTTAGACTTTGATAGTTGGGACTTGAGCTGAGAACTTAATTTTTCATTTGTACTTTTATATTTTCCATATAAAAGCATATACCACCCTGCTGAAATTGCCACAGTTACAATTAGAATGATCGCAAGTAAATTGAATTGATTTTTAAGTAGTTTGTTCATTAGAACACACACTTTAGATCAAATTGAATATTGTTTGGACCAAGATCACTTTCACTATTTTTTTCGACAACTTCTACCGTAGAGAAAAGCTCAGACTCTTCAATTATTTGAATGAAATTATTAAAATATCTGTCTTTTAATGCAGGATTTGCTTCAAGATTTCCTACCATCCTTACGATCCTCTTATTTTCATCTTCCATTTCAATAAAAGATTGCAGAGCTCTTCCTTGCATCCTAAGGAGTTCCTTTTCCCAACCTTGTTGGAAACTCATTTTTTCTAAGGTTATTTCTGCTGGTAATCGATTACTTAAAAAACGGGTGATAGCAATTACCCTATCAAAGTACTCCATATCATATTCAAGAATCTCTATTTGATTATCAACATTTTGGTTGTTCTGAATCATAAGAGAATATTCATCTTCAACAGTGTCAAGCTTTCTCGCTCCAACTTGAGCTGGAATTAAATCTAGTTCAATTTGTTTATTTGTACTTACTAAATCAAGAGTCTTATATCCTAGGAAAAACCCTAATAAAACTGCCGCAATAGAAACAAATCGAGTAGCCCACCTGAACATATTATTTTTTAACATACTAGGGGGAAGGACGGTAATACTTCGTCCATCACCCAGAACTGATCCTATAGGCGCAGTAAGCAACGTTGGATGGAAAGGAATTGAATTTCTTTCAATGTCATAGGGTGAAAATGTGATATTTCTAACAGGGTTAAGTAAACCAGAGTCAATCTGAGAAAAAGAGGAAACAAAAATATCAAAGTTTTCAATTTTCCCAGCATATCCAGAGATATATATTTTAGAACTATCATTAAGACTTAAGTTTCTTTTTACTCTCGACGCGAACCTTTCAATCTCCTGACCCCATAATTCAAACACTGGTCGAAGATAGGGGTCTTCTTTAATTCCCTTTTTAGATGATATGCCTTGGTTCGACAAAAATGTATTTGGGACACTCACCATTTCATAATCTTTCCCTGGTGTATCAGAGAGCCCATTCTCCTTCAAAGCAGATAGTATATCATTGTAACCAATGAGCAACGTTTCAACACCAACAATATTTAACCCTTGGCACGAAACGATCACACTCTGGTAGAACCCTATATGCAACAGTACATTATTTTGTCCTGCAATATTTTGATCACTGTAGTTGCACTTAAACGCGTTAAACACAGATTGCGCAACAGGCATCCAATCTCTGACGTCAACACCAGATTGAGAGACTACATCACTAATGGATTCAATCTGGCTTCGGTTGGCTACTCCAACAGTTGCTTTATCTTTAGATTTATTGACTTCAGCAATATTTAAGATCGCATCCTCCGCAGGATAAGGAAGTTTTTTCCCAAGGGTGAATTTTATAATCTCCGCTCTATCTTTTTTAGCATCTTTACCAACTGGAACAAATTTCACCAGAATCTTTTCATCATTCTGAGAAAAATGCGTATTCATTTGGTTATCTAAAATACCAAGTGCCCTTCCGTGCAATTCTTTTATGGGAAAGAATTTATCCTTTAACTTTCTGAGACTATTTTGCAGCTTATCCTCAAGAGAAGATTCATTACCTAGAAAGCTAGGAGAATCATCATCACTTATTTCGAAATCATAAGCCAATAATGTCCTGATACCCTTGGTTTGACCTAAAAGTATGGATGCAATTTGATTCCCATCAAGGTGAACTCCGATTGAGGCAGGATCAAAAATTGTGTGAATCGTATCAAACCCATGATCATACTCTCCTGGTTCCTGAACTGGATCTTGTGAAACAACACCCTTATTAAAAGTTACTTGAGGTGTAAGGTCTTCATGATAGTTTTCTTCTTCAGATTCGCCGATGACATCCGCGCCCTCGTTAAGTTTTGATGCCGCTTCCTCAATAGGTTCAGATTTTTCTGAGTCTTCCGTTTCGTTATCTGTCTCGTAATCACCGATCCAATCATCATCTATCTCTGTTTCAGATGCGGACACCGCACTTTCATTTTTTTCTTCTTTTATTTCTTCGACAGATGAGACTTCTTCTTCATGGACTTGCTCAAGTTCATCGGTTGGTTCTTCTGTTTTTTCTGGCGGTGATTTTTCAACTTTTTTATCTAAAGAATCTGCACTTGAACTTTTCTTATCTTTTTTTCTCAAAACATCTAATAATTTGTTTACTGCAATATCATCAAACTCACCATCCGAACTAATCTTTTTTAATTTATCAGCGTCCGGAGTTTGGCCTGATGATACGCGTTTCACCATATCCGCATCGATTGAGTCTCTTTCTTCACCGATCATAGATAAAAGCAACTGGTGGCATAGCTGAGTCATTTTTCTAGGAAAGCCATCTGTGATTTTATGAATTTCTTTTATTGCTCCATCAGAAAACCAGGCTTGATTCTCTTCCCCTGAAATTTTTATTCTGTAATCGATCAAGCCTCTAGTATCCTCAAGCGAAACTGGACCCAATTCGAAATTAAATGCAATCCTATCCTCAAAGTTTGGATAATTTGATAACATTTTTGTCATCTCAGGCTGACCAAATATGATCAATTGAAGAAGCTTGTATTCATCCGTTTCAAAGTTTAATAGAGTTCGAAAAACATCAATCATCTGCTCAGGAAGGTTTTGTCCTTCATCAACAATAAGAACAATAACTTTACCATCATCAACGCCTGCTTTAAGCAAATAATTTTCAACAATATTTCTACAACTTTGTACATCATCTCCTTTTTTCTTAATTCCGAAAAGGTCAATGATGTGTTTTAAAAAGATCAGTTCTGTTTCAAACTTTGGATCGTGGATTAAATGGAATTCATAGGTGTCTGACTCATCACGGAATATTTCCATCAACTTTCTGCTAACAGTAGTTTTTCCTACTCCAATCCCTCCACGTATAACTGACAATCCCCTCCTTAGCCTTACACTAAGTTCTAAACCTTCTAAACATTGTCTATGTTCTGTTGCTGGATAAAACTTTTCTACGTTTGGACTCGTTGTAAATGGGTCAGACTTAAGCCCTATGGATTTAAATAGCTCAATCATTTAGCTACCATAGTTGTGTATGTATATATCATATAGATGGATATAGAAACTAAAAATCCACCCACATAGTTTTTATTATTAAAAAAGAAATCGTCTGTCATATAAATGCGATTTGCATGCCTTTCCAAGGTTAAAAGTGACCTGGGAGAGTAAACAAGTAGTATCCCATAAACTCCTGCAACGATTCCTATAATTAAAAAGAAGTTGTCATGTACTGAGGAAAAGAATACATACAACAGAAATAGAGATGCAATCGAGGAGAGCATACCAATAGTGACCCTATTCTTCATTACAAATGAATCAGTTAAATACAGTTTATTTGCCTTTATTTGCGTTCTGAGAACAACATCAGGAAAAAAAACAAGTAAAAATCCGAACACTAGTGTAAACACTCCTATACCTAAAAGGAGGATTGATAATTCACTCAATTTTGAACCCTATTTTTAAAAAAAACTAATTAATAAATATAATTGCCTAATGCAACCCTAATATAAAAGTTAGCTTATGTAACCTCGGATGTGGAGTTAGAAATTAAACAATCTCAACTAAAATGCAATTCATTTTGTGAGAAAGGGTTTTTTTTATGATAGTTTAAGCGTTTCAGTCTTGAAAGTACTGGCTTTCCATTTCATTTAGAAAGGCCGTATTCACAGAAAAGGTAATGTCAATCCTTGCTGGGCCATTCATCTCATGATGCCAATTATGTACCTCAGTAGAGTGTATATTTTCAATAATAGTATTTATTAAAGACATGAAAGTTTGATTATCTAAATCATGTTCCGGATAAATTTCTAGAAAGTAGTTATATAATGAGGACTCTTTCGCTAAACGGAGACAATTGAGTTTACAATCTTGCATATCCTCTGTTCGAGACATTCTCATCCCAGCAGTCCCACTAAAAACGGTGAATTCATCAACATTTTCAGTTGCTGATAATGAAATGAATGACAACACAACACATAAGATGTAACGTTTAAGCTTCATAATTAATACTCCAAATAAGAACCAGAAAGAACGCTAGGAATAAATCCAAATTGATTATCAAATAGAGGAGTCAGATTACCTTTGGCGATGTTAGCAGAAGTCTCCATTTCTAAATCATATAAAGATACAACGCTTCCTGAAACATTTGTATTTCCTAAAAGTTTCAGCAAAGGTGTCCTTGCATGAATTGCACCAAAATGATTTGCATTTACCAAACAGGTTTCGTCTCCTAGAGATATTACTACCCCATGTGATGATGAATTGTATAATTCGAATCGTTTACCTGTGTATGTTACAACTGATTGGCCAAAAGAATTAACTGAAGCTCCCATGGTTGTTCCATCTACAGTAAGACTATCTGAGGTAATGATTTCGACTCCGCCAGATACGGTTGAGTTAGTCATTTTAATAGAGCGGTCATTCACAATTTTCCCAGGGCCAATAATATTACAATTTTCGAAAGTCATAATATCTGTAAATGAAAGAATCTTATTAGAGACATTTGGTCCATTTGTTTGAACCGCTCCAGAATTATTGAGGTTGATAGTTTTATTAACCATTAAACCATTATCAACAGTTTCTGTTTCAGCTTCATAGACATGCATCGTATAAGCGGCACTAGTTTTATAGGATTGTGAAGAGTTTGGTACAGTAGGAGCACCGGCGTAATTCAATGAAAAGGCGATTAAGTAATTTCCAGGGTCAAGATTTACTGTTTTACTGGCTGATTCAGCGTACCAATTTCTAATATATTGACCACCAAAATCATGCCAGGTATACCAGTTACTACCATTTGAAGAGTAGAACGCTTTTATGTATTCTGTATAACCACGCGCCCAACCCGTTACACGCATGTTTAAGGTAGTTCCTTTTTTAACAGCAATTATTTTGGAGTGCTTGTTACCGGGACCAGTGTAATCATCACTGACTGTATACGTTGAACCTAATGCATGGTCCGTTGACCATAGATCAGCTCCGCCAATTTTTTCATAGTATGTGCTACCTTGTCTCAGAGTGTAATTATTTGGAAAAGGTATCGGGTTTAGTCCTCCAACCTCGTTTGTCGTTTTCCCGCTACTGTAGGCTGGAGCATTAGATAAAAGTGTTGTAAAGTAGTCAATGTTTCCAGCTGGAAATGGTACTTCTTGCTCAGATAAAGCAACACCATTAAATCCAATCGGAGTATAAAAAGCACTACCTTGAGACTGGTTTACAGTAGATACTTGACCAGCAAAAAAGATATCCCCGTCAATGGTTCCGCTAGCGTTTAAATTACCTCCTGAATTATTTGATCCGTAAAAAGCAAGATTATATGCATCAGGGTAGGAACTTAAAATCAAGCGAGACCTTGACCTGAGGCCTCCAATGGAGCCCTCGGAAGACAACATACTTTGATGAGTGTAAGAGAGTGCATTGCTTTCTTCATCATTATTATCATCAATGCTTATGGTATAAGACCCTTTATTGAGATTCCCGTTCAATCCATTAAGATTCCCGTACCTACCATCCTTTACTTCTGTAAGTCCAACTTCAAGACCAGTTTGCGATAGATTTAGTGTTCTTGAATTTTGTATGAAATTTGCACTGGTTTTTCTAGATGTTACTGAAAACCTAGCAAGGTAATAAGCAAACACACTGATAATCATAAAAAAGATAAGTGTGGAAACACTAAGCGCAAACCCATTCTCATTTCCTAAAAACGAGTTCATTCTGGTATGCTTATTCATGGAAAGATAATTTCCTTCCGTATCTAGAATTTCTTGGGGAAACATGGGAAGAAATGCTTATCTCTTCACCATTTTGAATAAAATGAAGATTTAGCTCTACTAGCGAAACATTTTCTGCATCAATTAATCCACTCGGTGAGTCAGTTACAATTACGTTCCCCACGCTATTTTTAAATCTAAATGCATTATCTTTTAATGGATTAATCATGTCAGATAAAAGCGAAGAAACCTGATCTTTATTTACAATC
>TARA_B100001093_G_scaffold236648_1_pt1 | contig 27342 bp, 18 predicted proteins | sample TARA_B100001093 | Tara Oceans TARA_B100001093 (sample SAMEA2623116) | marine metagenome | biome: marine biome (ENVO:00000447); feature: surface water layer (ENVO:00002042); material: "saline water (ENVO:00002010), including plankton (ENVO:xxxxxxxx)" | depth 5 m | reverse complement strand
GGTTATGAGCCCGACGAGCTACCTACTGCTCTATCCCGCGATTTGGACAGCAAATATATGATAAAAAAAATTAGTGAAATACTTAAATAAAACTATTTGCTATAACGTAATCAGGTTTTATATTTTTTTACAAAAAAATACAATTAGAAAACTAAATTTGTAGTGTGAAACATAAATCTGCTTTCATTAATATTATTGGTAACCCTAATGTTGGAAAATCTTCATTAGTTAATTCTTTTATGGATTATAAACTTTCAATTATAACTTCCAAAGCTCAAACTACAAGACATAGAATTTTTTGTATTCTGAACAATGAGAATTTTCAGTTTGTATTTTCAGATACCCCTGGAATAATTAAACCTAAAAACAAACTTCATGAATCAATGATGAGTTTTGTTGAATCATCATATAATGATGCTGATATTATTATCTATGTAGTTGATGCATCCAGCAATGAAATTATTAATGAAGATTTTAAACTCAAATTAAAATCTTTAAATATTCCTATCATAATAGCAATTAATAAAATTGATCTAATTAATAATGAAAAGCTAATTTCAATTACTGAAGAAATAACAAATAATTTTAATAATTCTCTAATTTTTCCAATTTCAGTTAAAGAAAAATTTAATGTAGAAACTATTTTAGAGAAATTAAAGATTTTATCTCCAATCTCTCCACCCTATTTTCCTAAGGATCAAATAACAGATAAACCAGAACGTTTTTTTGTAAATGAAATTATTAGAGAGAAAATTTTAAATTTCTATAAAAAAGAGATTCCTTATGCAGTTGAAGTAGTTACAAATACATTTAAATATTCAAATAAAATCCTTAAAATTGATTCAACCATATATGTTGAAAGATCGAGTCAGAAAGGAATTTTAATTGGTCATAAAGGCAGATCACTTACTGAGATTGGAAAGAGATCTAGGATAGATTTGGAAGCTTTTTTTAATAAAAAAATTTTCTTGGAGATCAGAGTGAAAGTTAGTAAAAATTGGAAATCAAGTAAGTCATTACTAAAAAGGTTTGGCTATAATAATAGTTAGAATCATCTATAATAAGTTAGATTTGTATACTTTTTTTAAAAATGGAGTCAATTGTCGCTATTGTTGGAAGACCAAATGTTGGAAAATCCACACTTTTTAACAGATTATCAAAAAATAATTTAGCTATTGTTGATTCTGAAAGTGGTGTTACTAGAGATAGACATTATTCATCATCTGATTGGAATGGTAAAAAATTTACGATTATTGATACTGGGGGATATGTAAGCGGAGGTGATGATAAATATGAAAAGGAAATTGATAAACAAGTTGTTATTGCATTGGAAGAATGTGATAAAATTATTTTTGTGGTAGATGTAAATGAGTCGAATAATTCATTAGATAAAGAAATTACAAAAATTTTACACAAAACAAATAAACCAGTTATTATAGCAATAAATAAAGTTGATAAAAATAGTCTAATAAATGATTCTCTTCAATTTTATAATTTAGGTTTTGAGAATTTATTTGCAATATCTGCAATTAATGGAAGCGGTACTGGAGAATTGCTTGATGAACTTGTTAATAATTTTACTATTGATAACAACGAAGACAACGATGAAATGCCATCTTTTGCAGTTGTTGGCAGACCAAATGCAGGAAAATCATCTTTTATTAATACAATAGTAGGCGAAGAAAGAAATATAGTTAAAAATGAACCGGGTACGACTCGAGACAGTATTGATACGATTTATAATAAGTTTGATTTCAAATTTAAAATAATAGATACTGCTGGAATTCGAAAAAAATCCAAAATTAACTCAAATCTAGAATTTTATTCAGTAGTCAGGTCCATAAAATCAATTGAAAAATGTGATGTTTGCCTTCTAATCATTGATGCAACAAGGGGATTTGACAGTCAAATAAAAAATATTTTTTGGTTGGCCCACAGAAGAAATAAAGCAATCATAATTTTAGTAAATAAGTGGGATTTAGTCGAAAAATTTAATAACACTGCAAAAGACTTTGAAGAATTAATTAAAAAAGAAATTCAACCATTTGATGATGTTAATATTTTATTCATTTCTTGTATTAAAAAGCAAAGAATTTTTAAATCTTTAGAGTGTGCAATTGAAGTATTCAAGACAAGATCAAAAAAAATAAAAACCAGTAGATTAAATAATGATTTATTACCATTAATTGAATCCTATCCTCCTCCATCCAATAAAGGGAAAAGAATAAAAATTAAATACTGCAGTCAACTTCCTGGCAGATATCCTCAGTTTGTTTTTTTTGCTAACCTTCCACAATATATAAAAGATCCTTATAAGAGATTTATTGAAAACAATATCAGAAAAATATATAACTTCACTAGTGTGCCTGTAAAAATATATTTTAGAAAGAAATAATTACAATCCTTTTTCAATAATCTCTAAACTAGATTTTATCTTATCAAGCTTTTCAACAATTTCAATTTTTTTTGATTCAGCTCTTAATTTTTCCTTGGCTCCTTCAATTGTAAAGCCTCTGTTTTTTAAAAGGTTATAGATTAATTTGAGATTTTTAATATCAATTGAATTATACTTTCGTGTTCCTTTGATTGTTTTTTTTGGATTTAATATATCAAATTCTTTTTCCCAGAATCTTAGTAAGGAAGTATTTACATTAAAAGCTCTTGAAATTTCTCCAATATTATAGTAAAGTTTTTCTGGTAGATTTATTTTCATTAATCTAGTGATTGGTTCTCTTGGCTTGATATTTTTAAAATTTCATCAAACTCTTCAGCCGAAAGATTGCTGTAGAAATAATTTACGGGATTTACTTTTTTTCCATCTTTATGAACTTCGTAATGAAGATGAACTCCTTTTGACCTACCAGTATTTCCGACAAAACCAATAATATCACCTTTTTTAACATTTTGTCCTCTTACCACGTTATAAGAGTTGAGATGTGCATATAGTGTTAGATAGCCAAAACCATGATTAATCCGAATGTGTTTTCCATAACCAATGGCTCTATTATCAGCTCTAGAAATAATTCCATTACTTGCAGCATAAACAGGGGTATTTCTAGGTGCAGAAAAATCCATTCCACTATGCATTTTCCTTGATTTATCAAAAGGATCAGTTCTTATTCCATATCCTGACGCAATTCTATTTAAATCATCATTTTTAATTGGCTGAATCGATGGTATTGCGGCTAACATTAATTGTTTATTCTTTGCAAGAGTTTCTATCTCGTCTAAAGATTTAGACTGAATAACTAATTGTTTCGTTAGTATATCTATCTTTTTTGTTGTTTCGATTATCAGATTTGAATTTTTGAAGCCCTCGAGATCTGAGTACCTATTAATTCCTCCAAAACCTGCTTTTCTAATATCAGGGTCAATGGGATTAGCCTCAAACAATACCCTGTATATATTATTATCTCTTAATTCTAAATTATTCAAAACATTTTCAAGTTGATTTAATCTTTTATTAAGTATTTCAAGTTGAAATTCATAGTTTTTTAATTCCCTATCTTGAGAAAGTTCAGTGGGTGTATTTAAGTATGGTGTACTTATTAAAATAAATAAAGAAATTATTCCGAAAATAAATGTAACAAAAATAAATGTTGATATATTGATTATTTTTACCCTGTTAGAAGTTTTTATTTCTTTGAAGGAAAGAGATTTCTTATCATAATAAAATTTTGATTTACTCATAAAAAAGTTTTTTTGATTGAGTAGTCGATATTTATTTTTTACTTTGTAAATATAAAGATTCTATTTAAAGTAAATATTATTAATGGATTCAAATAGCATTAGAAAAAAATTTATTGATTTTTTTAAATCTAAAGAACACTCTTTTATTTCGTCCTCACCAATAGTTTCTAAAAACGATCCTTCTTTAATGTTTACAAATGCTGGAATGAATCAATTTAAAAGCATCTTTTTGGGTGGAAAAAATGATTTTGGGAAACGTCTAGTTAATTCCCAAAAATGTTTAAGAGTTTCTGGAAAACATAATGATTTAGAGGAGGTTGGTATTGATCATTATCACCATACAATGTTTGAAATGCTAGGAAATTGGAGTTTTGGAGATTATTTTAAAAAAGAAATAATTAACTGGAGTTGGGAACTCTTAACCCAAAATTTTAATCTTTCTAAAGATGATTTATATGTTACCGTATTTGAGGGAAATAAGAAAGATAAATTAGATTTAGATTCAGAAACTTTTAATATTTGGAATAAAATTGTAGATAAATCAAAAATTATTTTGGGTAATAAAAAAGATAATTTTTGGGAAATGGGCGATACCGGACCTTGTGGACCTTGTTCTGAGATTCACATCGATTTAAGGTCAGAAAAAGAAAAAAGTGAAATTAATGCTATCAACTTAGTAAATAAAGATCACCCTCAAATTATCGAACTTTGGAACTTAGTTTTTATACAATATAACAGAAAACAAAATGGAGATTTAGAGGCCCTGCCCAACAAACATATTGATACAGGAATGGGATTTGAAAGACTAGTAAGAGTTATACAGAAAAAAAAATCCAATTATGATACAGATCTATTTAAACCAATAATTAATGAAATAGAAAAATTATCAGAATTTAAATATGGTGTTGATAAAAAGAAAGATATAGCTTTTAGGGTAATTTCTGATCACTTAAGAGCAATATCCTTTTGTATAGCTGATGGTAAAATACCTGGTAATACAGGGTCATCTTATGTTGTTAGAAGAATATTAAGAAGAGCAATTAGATACGGTTATACTTTTTTAAATTTTTCTCAACCCTTTCTTTATAATTTAGTTGATGTTCTTGCAAGTCAATTTGATGAAGTTTTTCCAGAGATTTTAAAGGAAAAAGTGAATATAAAATCAATCATAAAACAGGAAGAAAAAACATTTTTAAGAACTTTGTCCCAAGGTATAAATAAGCTAGATATTATAATTAAAAAAAATAATGACAGAGTTATCTCAGGTAAGGATGTTTTTGAGCTTTATGATACTTATGGTTTTCCAATTGATTTAACATCATTGATATTAAGTGAAAATAAACTAAAATTTAATGTTAAAGATTTTAATAAATATCTTAACGAACAAAAAATTAGATCAAGAGTTTCAGCATTTTCAAAAAATAGCGATTGGAAAATTATAAATAAAAATATTTCTTCCAAATTTATTGGTTATGAAATTTTGACTACAAACTCAAAAATAAAAAAGTATAGATCAGTCGAAACTAATAAAGAAAAATTAAAAGAAATAGTCTTCAATAAGACCCCATTTTATCCACAGGGTGGTGGTCAGGCTGGAGATACAGGTAAAATTATTTCAAAATCTGGTATTTCTATTAATGTTATAAATACTAAAAAAGAAAATGAAGAAATAATTCATGTTGTAACAGATTGTAAACTTGAAGAAAATTTTGAATATGAGCTTACAGTTGATAAAATTAACAGAAAAAAATCATCCTCAAATCATACTGCTACCCACTTATTACATCAAGCTTTAAGAAAAGTTTTAGGTGACCATATAGAACAAAAAGGTTCACTAGTTAATAGCAATTATTTAAGATTTGATTTTTCACACACAAAAAAAATTGAATCATCAGAAATTGTACAAATTGAAAATTTTGTTAATGATAGAATTAATGAGGCAATTAAATTAGAAGAAAACAGAGACGAAAATTATAAAAATGCTATTGATAATGGAGTTATTGCCTTATTTGGGGAAAAATATGGAAAAAATGTCAGATCAATTAAGTTTGGAGACTCATATGAGCTCTGTGGTGGAACTCATGTTCAGAACACTCTTTCTCTAAGGGTATTTAAAATAATGAGTGAAGGTTCTGTTGCATCTGGAATTAGAAGAATTGAAGCAGTTTCTGGATCTACAGCAATTGATATTCTTTTAAATAAATCTAAAGAACTAGATAATATTGGTCAATTAATATTATCTAAATCAAATATCTTAGAGAGTGTTGTTTCTCTGCAAAATGAAAAAAAATCTTTAGAAAAATCATCAAAAAAATTAGAAAATCAAATTATCTTAAACAAAACACAAGAAATACTTTCTAAGAATCAAAAGATAAATAATGTTAATTTCTTGGTTTCTAAGGTAGATTTAAGCTCATCCAATATGAAATCTTTATGTTTTTTAATTGGAAAGAAGTTAGAAGACTTATTTTTAGTATTACTCTCTGAAAGTAAAAGCATCTCACTTGTTTGTTATATTTCTCAGTCACTAATTGAAACAAATAATTTAAATGCTTCAGAAATTGTAAAAAGGATATGTGTTGAAATTGATGGAGCAGGAGGAGGGCAAACACATTTTGCTGCTGGTTCTGGGAAAAAAACAATTTCTATAAAAGAACTTATTAAAATTTCTAAAGAATTTTTATAATTTATAGGGAAATGATTCCATCACTTCATTGACAAAATTTAAAATTAAGTCATCTCTACTAAATTTATTTGAATAAAGTGATCCCGAACCATTACCTTGCCAAATCAAATTTTTTGTTTTTCCATCAAGAACATCAATATATAATAATCCAATAATTCTAGAGTTTGGTCTATATGTTTGTTCATAAGGGAAACCATACCAACCGAATCCAAATCTGTTATAAGATTGATTTATATAAATATCTTCTCTAGATTTTGTAGAAATATTTATTATTAAATCAGGAGAGGAAGAAAAATCATATCCTTTCTCTTTCATTGATTGTTCAATAGAGTTTAAAATTCTTTTTTTATCAATATCAGATATTTCCAATTTTTCAATTTCTTGTTTAGAGAAGGCAAATGTGGAATAATTATTAAAATCTATTGTAGAATCATAATCATAAACTACCCTTACAGACGAACAAGATGAAAATAAAGCAATAAAAAAAAATAACATTAATTTACTTTTCATATAATTTATAATACAATAATTATGCCCAAAAACTAGATAATTATTAAGTTATTAATACTTTTATAAAAGTGAAAAGACTTGCTTTTTTAAAACTTATTTCTGTATTTATAATCGTCACTTTTTTGTTTTCTGGATGCAATCTAACAAGACTTAATATTAAAAGATCTCTGCATAAAAATAATTTTAACAAAACAGATCAACTTAAGAGATTCCTCAATAATATGAATTCAGATGAAAGGAAGAGATGGTATATTAAAACTTACTCTGATTTTGCTATTCAACAAATGAAAAAATATAAGATTCCCGCAAGTATAATTCTTTCGCAAGGCCTACTTGAATCGGGTGCAGGAGTAAGTACTCTAGCATTAAAATCAAATAATCATTTTGGTATTAAGTGTCATCAAGAGTGGAGGGGGAAAAAAGTTTATCATGATGATGATGAAAAAGGAGAATGTTTCAGAAAGTATAAAAATCCGATTGAAAGCTATAAAGATCACTCCGAGTTTTTAACAACAAGAGGCCGCTATTCTTTCTTGTTTCGATATTCAATTAAGGATTATATTAAATGGGCGGAAGGACTTAGTAAAGCTGGTTATGCAACTGATCCAAATTATCCAGAAAAATTAATCTCCATAATTGAAGACTATAAGCTTTGGAAGTTTGATGGTTCAAAAAAGTCGATAGATAAAAAGAAAAGGAGAAAACCAGCAAAAGAAAAAGATAACTCTACCACCCACTCAGTTAAAAAAGGAGACACTCTTTATTCAATTTCCAAAAAATATAATATTTCAATTGAAAAGCTAAAAAAACTAAATGATTTAAATTCAATTAACTTAAATATTGGTCAAAAATTAAAAGTACAGCATTAGTTAACTTTTAAAGAGCTATTGATTAAACTAATACAATAGTTCAAATGATTTTTAATATTTAAATCAGAATATTTTTTCTCAGATTTTAAAAGCTCCTTTTTAAGTTCTAATAAAGTCCCCATTGTGACAGATCTTATATCTGAAACATCAACTTTAACTCGAGTAACATAATTTGACCAATATGACCCTAACCTAACTTCTTGTTCACTTTTCATTAAATATCCAAGTCTATTAATATAACTTCTTTGAAGATTTCTTCTGTAAATATCAATTTTTTCTTGTTTTTTTAATTCTTTCCACAATCCATTTTTTAAATCATCCATCATTTCACTAAGTGAATAGGAATTACTTCCATTTATCGCCTCATTTTCAATCATTCTTGCCATTCTGCCAAAATCTAAAATACTATTCAGATAACTGCTTTGAAGTGATCGGACTCTATTAGTAATACCAGCAAATTCAATTTTATTTAAAATATTTTTTTCAATAATCCAATGTGGGGTTTCAAATAAATTATTATGTAAAAAATCAACACATAATTTTTGATGGTTTTTATCAACATGATTGTATACAGCCCCGTCCTGATTTGAAGTTTTATAATATTGATATACTCCACCAATATTTGTTGTTACATGCCCCATGTATCTTCTAAATTGTGATAAAACAGTATTGTACATCTCATTTAAATCATCGTATCCTTCTCCATCCTTAGTTGACCAATCTATCAGGTTTGGAACTATTATTTTTAAATTTGCGATTCCATATTCACTTGCTTTTATAGCATTATCACCTAAATCTTCAGTTTGTGAACTAGGATCAATTCCTGGGTCTCCGTATCTATATGTTAAATCATTCTGTTTGTCTAAAATCCAACTTCGGAGTATTTTTATTTCTTCTTCCTCGGAAACATCTAAAATTGGCTTGTACCCCCATTTAATTGAATATTTATCATAAATTCCAATATTAGGAGTATCCCAATATGATGGCATAAGAGCTACACCTTCATCACCTGGTTGAGCAATATAATTCCACCTAGCATAATCCATAATAGAAGGGGCAGTACCATACTTTTTTGTGAAAGTTTTAGATCTAAGTGAATCAACTGGGTAAGCGCTGCTGCTGCCCATATTGTGGGGAAGTCCAATTGCGTGTCCAACTTCATGTGCTGCAACAAAACGAACTCCTTCTCCCATAACTTCATTCTTTAATTCTATTGATCTTGCTTCAGGGTTAATAGCTCCAGTTTGAACAACCCACCAATTTCTTAAAAGTTTTAATACGTTGTGATACCAATTAACATCAAATTGTAGTATTTCCCCTGATCTAGGATCAGCTACTTGTCCACCATTTGCATTAATGGTTGTTGAAGCTAAATATCTAAAAACAGAATATCTAATGTCTTCAGCGCTCCAATCAGGATCTTCATCTACACTAGGTGGATCTTTAGCAATAATAGCATTTTTAAAACCCGCTTCTTCAAATGCAGCTTGCCAGTCTTCAATACCTTGTTTTATATATTTTCTCCATTTTAATGGTGTTCCAGGATCAATGTAAAAAACAATAGGATTTTTTGGCTCAACAAGTTCTCCTTTATTAAATTTTTCAATGTCTTCATCTTTTACTTCTAATTTCCACCTTCGTAAATATCTAACTGTTTCAGCCTCTTGATTATCTAATCCGTAATCAACTTGACTAGATGTAATCCATCCAACTCTTTGATCAAAATATCTCCTCTTCATTGGAATTTTTGGTAAAAGGATAATAGAATTATTAAGTAACATAGAAACTTGTCCATTTCTTGAATCAGAGGATTTATATGTTTTAATATGTCTTACCTCGATATTTAAAGGAAAACTTTTTATAGATTCTATGAAGGATAGTTTAGAATCTAGACTGGAAATTTTATAAGATTTTCTTCTAGATTGAGGAAAACCAAAAACCTTTACATCAGATTTAAATATATTAGTTACGTCAATAACTAAAGATTGTTTTTTATTATTTCTTGTTACTATACTAAAGCTTGAAATTATTGGTTCAAAATTAGAATTAGAAACTGCTTCATTTATTGGTAATGTATCATTTGCAAATTTTGAATATGATGCAACTTTTAATAAAATATTATTATCAAATTTCTCCCATCTAATTACTTGTTCACTAAGTTTATGTGCAGATAGTGGTATTTCAGTTGCCATTTTTACAACTCGAGTAACCATCATCATATCTCTTCCGATTAAACTATCATTTATTTCAAAATAGTACTTATCATCAACTTTATGAACATCAAAAATACCAGAGTCGCTCTTAGCTTCATTAGTTATAATTTCAGAGTATAATTTTTCTTTTTTTGTTTTACTCTTTCTGTCATTATCGTTTTGAGAATATGTATTAAAGCTTGTAAATATTAATAAAATAATTAATATTATTAGTGGTTTGAAATAATTAGTTTTCATATTAAAATATATAGACATTGCTAATAAATTTATAAAAAACATGTAAATATTATAGTTAATTAAGCTATGAAATTGAATTATGAATTAGCTAAAATAGTTCAACAAAAAGTCCATCATCATTTTTTACAACTTTAGCAAGCTTGTTTTTTGTTAAAATTTTAATTGTCTTGTCCCATTTCTTGTTTGACAGTTCTGATTTCTTTTTTAAATCATTTAATTCAATAATACCTTTTTTTTGGATAATAGAAAAAACAGACTTTTCTTCTTGACTTAACTCTAAGTTAGGAATTTTTTGTACAGGTTTCATCTGAGGAAAAAATATCACTTCTTGAATAGAATTTTTATTAGCTAGAAGCATCACTAGTCTATCAATTCCAAAACCTATACCTGAAGTAGGAGGCATACCATATTCAAGAGATTTGATAAAATCATAATCAATAAACATTGCTTCTTCATCACCTTTTTGCGAAAGCTTTAATTGATCTTCAAATCTTTCTAATTGATCAATAGGGTCATTAAGTTCTGAATATGCATTAGCTATTTCACTTCCATTAATCAGCAACTCAAACCTTTCAGTTAGTTCAGGGTTGTCCCTATGCTCTTTGGTTAAAGGGCTCATTTCTTTAGGATAGTCAGTTATAAATGTTGGTTGGATATATTTTGATTCGCATTTTTCTCCAAATATCTCATCAATTAATTTTCCTCTACCCATCGTATCATCTACTTCGATACCAAGATTTTTAGCAACTTCAAAAGTTTCAGATTCTGACATATTTTTTAAATCATACCCAGTATTCTCCTTTATCGAGTCTAGAATACTTATTTTTTTGTATGGACCTTTAAAGTTTATTATATGATTTCCAAATTCTATTTTACTTTTTCCATTTACATCAATTGCAACTTTTTCTAAAAGTTTCTCTGTGGTTTCCATCATCCAATAGTAGTCTTTATAAGCTACATAAAATTCTAAATTTGTAAATTCTGGATTGTGAGTTCTATCCATGCCCTCATTTCTAAAATCCTTTGCAAATTCGAAAACACCTTCATACCCCCCCACTATAAGTCTCTTAAGATAAAGTTCATTAGCTATTCTAAGATAAAGAGGAATATTGAGCGCATTGTGATGAGTTACAAATGGCTTAGCAGCTGCGCCCCCTGGAATTGGTTGTAAAATGGGAGTTTCAACTTCTAAATAGTTAAGATCACTTAAAAAGTTTCTTATGGATGAAACAACTTTACTTCTTTTGATAAAAGTTTCTTTAACATGTTGGTTTACAATTAAATCTACATATCTCATTCTATACCTTTGCTCAGGATCATTAAATTCATCATAGTTTCTACCTTGACTATCTGTTTTGGGTAGAGGCAGAGGTCTTAGAGATTTCGATAAAATTTTAAAATCTTTAACTAAAATTGTTTTTTCACCAACCTTAGTTGTAAAAAGTTCACCAGATATTCCAATGATATCACCTATATCAAGAAGTTTTTTGTATACGTCATTATATTTTGTTTTATCTTCTTGTGGGCATATTTCATCACGATTAAAGTAAACTTGAATTTTTCCTGAACTATCCATTAGTTCAGCAAAACTAGCTTTACCTTGTATTCTTCTTGACATTAACCTTCCAGCAACAACAACTTTACTATTTTCTTTAAAATCTTCATTAATCCCTTTGGAAGAATGTGTTATTTCAAATAATTCTGCAGGATAAGGATTAATACCGAGCTCCCTTAATTTAGCTAGCTTTTCACGTCTAATTATTTGCTGTTCTGATAGGTTTGACATTTTTTTTCAAATATAATGATATAACAATAACAATACCCATATGTTTTTTAATTTTATAATTCAAAATTATAGTTTGAATAAAAATAAAAATAAAAATATAATAGTTAAAGATTTGGGTAGAATTAACTTTCAAGATTGTTTTAATATTCAAAAGAAATTACAAAGTGAAATAATTGAAATTAAATTAAATAATAGAAAAAATAATAAAACTAAAAAAACACCAAACTATCTTCTAGTTGTTGAGCATGATCATGTATATACTTTAGGAAGAAGTGGTAATGAAAATAATTTACTTTATTCAAATAAAATATTAATTAAAAACAACATCTCATTTCATAAAACCAACAGAGGAGGTGATATCACTTATCATGGACCAGGGCAAATAGTTATGTACCCTGTTTTAGATTTAGAAAATTTTTTTACAGATATTCATAAATATCTGAGATTGATGGAAAGTTCTGTTATTGAAGCTCTAAATCATATAAATATATCATCATCAAGAAATCTTAACAAGACTGGAGTATGGTTAGATGTTGGAAATAATGAAGAAAGAAAAATATGTGCTATGGGAGTGAAAGTTAGCAGATGGGTAACAATGCATGGTTTAGCATTGAATGCTTCTAACGATTTATCATATTATGAAGGAATTGTTCCATGTGGATTAGAAAACAGTAAGGTAACTTCCATTCATAAAGAAATAGGTGATTTGATTTACTCATATGATTTAAAAAATATATTAATAAATAAATTTCTAGAATCTTTTGATGCTAAGCTAATTAATTGAGTATAATTGAATTTCATTTTTATCGCCTAAAAAAACTGTAAAAATATTATTGTTTAAATAATTAAAATCTATGTCACTTGAAGAAAAAAATGGAAACCCTTTAATTATTTTATCATTCTTGTAGAGGTAAATTTTTTTATAATCTTTATCAAAAATTGAATAGTATAAATTATTTGAGGATTTTTGGATTTTCAAATCTTGATAGGAACCATATGGAAGAGTTTTTTCTATCCCATTAACTAAAAGTTTATTAGTCCCAAAAGTAATTTTATTGTCATTATTTGCAAATAATATTTTTTCATTATCGACTAGTTTTTGTTTAGAGATTTTTCCAGAAATATCTATCCTTATTATATTATTATTACTATCGTGACCAATCATTCCATTCTTATATTTATAAAGGTTTGAAGTAAAAGATATATTTTCAGGAATTTTAATTCTAATATTTCCTCTTCTATCCAAAATTGATATTTTTTCATCATCATTTTTTAAAACAAGATAATCTCTATTCAAAATCCTTAGGTGTTTTATGGGCTCCATAAGACCATCACTAAGTTTAATTTTTTTAAACCCCTTAACAATCTCAAAACTTGAATTGTACATTTTTAAATTGTTAGAATTTTGAAACACATACCTATAGTTTTTATTTTTATCATAATCAAATACAGAGAGATTTTTAAAATAATCTTTAGGTTTTCCATCAATTTGTTTTACAATTTCTCCATTTATATCTAGTAAAATCAATTCTTTATTTGTGGAAAATAGAAATTGAAGTCTATTGTTTTTATATGTATCAACTTGATATATTTTACTATTAATTGAACGGTTTAGTTTTCTTTTCCATATTGTTTTTCCATCAAAATCAATCAATACTAATTTATTGTCAGAATCTTGAAAAATAATATTTTTTTGTCCAGTTTTGTGATTATCAATTATTTGAGGTTGTGTTATTATTTCATTTTGAAATGATTTGGATAAAATTAATTCAGTTTTATTTTCATTGTTTTTAATTATGATTTTGGAATTATATAAAGAAGAATAAATAATAGAATCTTTGATCTGATTTGATTTTATCCAAATTGTAAATTCATTATCACCATTTTCAAGTTTAACTAATTCTAATGATGAATTTTTTGTTGGTATATTTTTTAAATAATTTTCTAAATCTTTATTTAAAATAAATTTTGATTTATTATAATGACTCAGTATTAATTTTTCAATAGACTGTATGTTTCTAGAAATAATTATATTGTTATTAAGTTTTGTTAAATGTACTGTTTCATTTAAAAAATTAAATTCATCAAATTCACTTAATATTGTTTTGAAATTTTCAATTAAATAAATTTTTTCATTCCTATATATTTTTTTTAGCTTAAAATCAGAACTTGTTGTATCGATTTTAAATTCATTATTTTTTATAATTAAAATTGAATCTTTTCTATTAAAAAAATAACCAAACTCATCACTTTCAGATAAAATAGGGTTTAAATAAATTTCTTTATTATTTTTTTTATTTATTATATCTTTTAAATTTTTCTCACTATAATTTTTATTAAAAGCATATGATTTAAATAATGTGAAGTCATATGGAAGAATATTTAAAATTTCACTTTTTTGAGGTTTTATATTTTTAATTATTTCAAAATTTCTTTTTTTAGAATCTAGTTTAGATAATCCAATAATTATAATCTCATCGTTCTTTATATTAAACTCTAAATTTGTCCAATCGGAGATATTACTTAATTTAATATTTAATTCTCGCAGTTTTTTTGATTTAAAATCTTCGTGCAGAAAAACTGAAATATTATTTGATTTAGTTTTTGCTAAATGATAAAGATTTTTAGAATTAGGATTACTTCCATAATCAGAACCTCTTGTAAAATTTTCAATCAAAAATTTGTTATCAGAAACAATATCAAAAATCGAGTATTTAGTAAAATAATAATTAGTGTTATTATTATCAAAAAGAAAAATTTTTTGGTCATTATAAATTATTGAATCTTTGAATTTTATATCATTATTTAATTCTTTTTTTTCTAGAAAAAATATATTTCCAAAGTCCTGTTTACCGACTTTATGCTTACTGTAAATAAATTTATTAATTGACTTAAAAAGTTTTTCATCAAAAAAATTAGTCTCAAAAAAATCTTTTAAAAAAGCCTTTTCATTATAATTTATATTATCAAAATTATTAATTGTAATTACGGAAATTGGATTATCAGGGATTTCAAAGAGTAAATTTGAATTCTCGTCCTTACTTTCAATGCATGAAATAAATATTAATAGTATAAAGAGATATTTTTTCAATCTGTTACTAAATTAAAAAACTCATTCATTTAAAGTTAATTGTTTGTTTTTTATTTTAAAGCTCTTTCTGTGGTATTTACTTAATCCAAATTTTTTTATTTTTTCAATATGTTCCTTTGTTCCATATCCTTTATTTTTTTTCCAGTTAAATTCTGGTAATTCATTATCAATTTTTTTCATCACATTGTCTCTGTGGACCTTTGAAAGTATTGATGCTGCAGCTATACTTTGGTAAATATCATCACCCCCAATAATACATTTATGTGTGATTTGTTTTTTGGTGATGAATTTATTTCCATCTATTAAATAGATTTTTGGCTTTATTACTAGTTTCTCTATTGATCTGTTCATGCCTAAGAATGTTGCCTGAAGTACATTTAAATCATCAATTTCATTATTATTAACATCAAAAATTATATAGTCAAGAGCAACTTCTTTTATCTCATCAAAAAGCTTATTTTTTTTTGAATCACTTAATTTTTTTGAATCTTTAATTTCAGGATTATAATAATTTTTAGGTAATATAACTGCAGATACAGTTACTGGTCCAGCAAAAGCGCCCCTTCCTGCTTCATCTATTCCACACACCAAAATCTTATCATTATACCTTTTTATCATATTTCATTCATTAAATTAGTGTTTAATTTATTAATATTAAATAAAAATATTCTGTGCGATTAACCTTTTTTTTTATAATATTTCTTTTCTCATATAGTTCTTATAACCAAATAAGAGAAGATGCTTTAAATGAAGCTTTTTCAAACCTTGGTGATTCGATTTCCATTGAGGTTTTTAAGTTTGATATTCAAAAATTAAAAAAATTTAATGTTAAAAATGATACTATACTACTAGATACTACTCTCAATATAAATAAGTTTTATGAATTTAATTTTAGAAGAAAAGACAATTTTGAGTTTATAAAACCCAATAATGTTGGTCAAGTATATAATAAACTTTCTTATAATTTAAATGATACTAACTACCCAAGAATTGGTTTTAATGCAAATAACAGTCAACTTCAATCTATAGAGGACGTTTATTTTTATGATGTCGCATACCCAATGACAGAACTGTTATTTAAATCAGTTTTTTCTCAAGGTCAATTAACTGATGTTTTGTTCACGACAAACGTCAATAGAAAACTTAATTTTTCATTAGCTTTTAAAGCTTTAAGGTCCTTGGGTAAATATCAAAACTCCTTATCTGGCTCAAAAAACTTTAACTTTACTTATAACTATAATTCTGAAAAATTTAGCTCCAAATCATTTTATATATCTCAAAAGTTAGAAAAACATGAGAATGGAGGTTTAACTTTATTATCCTTAAACGATTTTGAATCTGAAGACCCAGTTTTTAATGAGAGATCTAAGTTAAATGTTAAGCTTGAAGATGCAATTAACGTTTATTTTCAAAGAGATTTTTATTCAAGAAACTCATTTAAATTAACACAAGATAAAAATGACTTTAAACTTAAACATTCAATACATTATGTTACCATTAATAATGCATATAATCAATCAATTATAAATAATTATTATGGAGATTTAACTAACCAAAATTCATCAGTGAGAGATAAATTTAAGTTTAGATCAATAAAAAATAAAATTAGTTTGAATATTTCAAACCTTATTTTTGATTTTTTTGAGATTGGATTTATCAATTTTAATTATGAATATTTTAATCTTAATTCAGATGATGAAAAAATCAATGAAAATTCAAATCTTTTTTCAATTAAATTAAATAAGAGTTTTGAAATTTTAGAAATTGATTTCGATTTTCAAAAAAAAATTAACGGAAATAGAGTTGGAGATAGACTTAATTTAATTTTAAAACCATCCAAAAAATATAATTTAGATTTAAATTTAAAGTTATCTTCCGTTAAATCACATCCAGGATTAATATATGACTCCTATTACAGCGGTTTTAATGAAATAAACTGGAGTAATCAGAATGAATTAATAAATACAAATAATATTATAATTAATTATAAAAACAAAAAATTTGGAGAATTCAATTTGTCTGGCTCTATCATTAATAATTTCGTTTATGTTACTACAAAAGTAAGTGATAATGAATCGTATATTCCTCAGATTAATCAATCTGATACTGATATAAATTTATTTAAATTGAGGTATAATAAGAGTTTTTTATTTGGAAAGTTTTCTATGAATAATAGTTTATTGATCCAAAAAGTAAATCAAAATAAAAATATTTTAAATATCCCTAATTATGTGTACCGAAACTCATTTTATATTTCTGAAAAGATATTTAATAATGTTTTAGAAATTCAATCAGGATTTAATTTTAAAATCTTCTCAAAGTTTTTTATTAATGAATATAATCCTATAATTTCCACTTTTCATATACAGGATAAAAGAAAAATTGGTGAATATCCAATAATTGACTTCTTTTTAAATGCTAAAATTAGGCAGACTAGATTATTCTTTATTTTTGAGCATATTAATTCTTCATTTTCTGGGAACAATTTTTTTACATCTCCTTCAATGCCATACAGAGATTCAAGTTTTAGATTTGGCTTGAACTGGAATTTATTTAACTGACGGTAAGTCTCCTTTTGTCTTTGAGTGTAAATTAGAACTACCCATTAAAAACTTATCAATGTGATATGCAGCTTCTCTACCTTCAGAAATAGCCCAAACAATTAAAGACTGTCCTCTTCTTAAGTCACCAGCAGCAAATACTTTTGGATTTGAAGTTTGATAATTATTTGTTAATGGTTTACAGGTTTTATCAAGTTTTGTATTGAGATCATGAAATAACAAACCCTCAGGCCCAGTAAATCCTAGTGCTAATAATGCTAAATCGCATGGCCAAATTTTTTCAGATCCTTCAATTTCTAGAAGTTTAAATTTATCATTAACATCCTTTTCCCATGAAACATTCACAGTCTTTAATCCAGTTAGATTTCCTTTTTCATCACCAATAAATTCTTTTGTCATAATGGACCATTGTCTTTTAATACCTTCCTTGTGAGAAGAACTAGTCTTTAATGTAAAAGGCCAGTATGGCCATGGATTTTCTTCTCCTCTGTTTTTAGGAGGTTTATCTTGAATCTCAAAGTTTACAACAGATTTTGCTTTATGTCTATTTGATGTTCCAATACAATCTGAGCCAGTATCACCACCACCAATTACAATAACATTTTTTTCTTTAGCTGAGAGCTTCTTCATTGGAACTGAAACTTTATCTACAACTTCATTTTGGTGTTTTAAAAAGTCCATTGCTTGAACAACACCATTCAGCTTACTTCCTTTTATTGGTAGTCCTCTTTTTATTGTTGCTCCACCTGATAAAAGTAAAATATCAAATTTTTTCTCAAGAGTTTTTATTTCGATATCCTTTCCAACTTCAACAGAAGTTTTAAACTTAACACCTTCTTCAATCATTAAATTAACTCTTCTGTCAATTACAGATTTCTCCATTTTAAAATCAGGTATACCATATCTTAAAAGTCCACCTATCTTCTCGTCTCTTTCAAATACAGTGACTTTATGACCAACAGAATTTAGTTGCTGCGCTGCAGCAAGACCCGCTGGTCCTGACCCTACAACTGCTATAGTTTTTCCTGTTCTTTTTAACGGTTTTTTAGCTTTAATCCAACCCTCTTTAAATCCTCTTTCGACAATATATTTTTCAATCATTTCAATTGATACAGGAGGACTTATTATTCCCAGTACACAAGCTGATTCACATGGTGCAGGACATAACCTTCCAGTAAATTCTGGAAAATTATTTGTGGAATGTAATATTTCTAGAGCATGTTCCCATTCTTTATTGTAAACAGCATCATTGAAGTCAGGAATTAAATTTCCCAGAGGACATCCAGAGTGACAAAAAGGAACGCCACAGTCCATACATCTTCCACCTTGCTCTTCAAGTTCGCTATCTTTTGGTTTTATAGTAAATTCATCATAATTTTTAAGTCTTTTCGTGACAGGTATGTAAGCTTCATCAGCTCTTTTATATTCCAAAAAACCTCTAACTTTCCCCATAATTATTTTATAATTGAGACAATTTTATCATTAGCCATTTTTTCTAAAGCTGCCTTGTATTCTGTAGGCATTACCTTAATAAATTTATTTTTATTTTCTTTCCAATTTGATATAATTTCTTCAGCAACTTTACTTGATGTAAATGAAAAATGATTTTCAACCAAAGATTTAATAAAATCCAAATCTTGGTCTTCAGGTTTTTCTAATTCAATACTTTCCATGTTAAAGTTTCTGTTATCAAAATTATGTGATTCAGAGTAAATATATGCGATACCTCCACTCATACCAGCAGCAAAATTTCTGCCTATTCTACCAAGAATAACAGTAGAACCACCAGTCATGTACTCACAACCATGATCACCAACACCCTCAACAACTGCTGTGGCACCAGAATTTCTTACACAAAATCTTTCACCAGCAATTCCATTAATGTAGGCTTCACCAGACGTAGCACCATAAAGGCTAACATTACCGGTTATAACATTCTCATTTGATTTGAAAGTAGCTTTCTTAGGTTTCCTTACAATAATTGTTGCCCCGGAAAGTCCTTTACCAAAATAATCATTCGTTGTACCATCAACAATCATTTTTAGTCCTTTAACAGAGAAAGCTCCAAAACTTTGACCGGCTGACCCACTAAATTTTAGTTCAAGTGTATCTTTTGGTAAGGCCTTCCCACCATATTTTTTTGAAATTTCATTACTTAAAATAGCCCCTACAGTTCGATCTGTATTTTTAATTTTAAAATCAAGTGACATTTTAATTTTTTTATCAATGGCTAATTTTGCCTTTCTAAGAATTGTAAAATCAAGAACATTTTCAAGATTATGATTTTGTTTTTCTGTATTTCTGATTGGTGTATTTAAATCAACTTTTGGTTTATATAGTATTTTTGAAAGATCAATTCCTTTAATTTTATAGTAATTTAAAGCATCTTTAGTGTTTAATTTTTCACTTTTGCCTACCATTTCATCAATGGTCCTAAAACCTAAGTTTGACATAATTTCTCTTAATTCTTGAGCAACAAAATACATGTAATTTATAACATGTTCAGGCTTTCCTTTAAAATTCTTCCTTAATTCTGGATCGGTTGTAGCAATTCCAACAGGACATGTATTCAAATGACATGCTCTCATCATGATGCAACCTGAAGCAACTAATGGTGCAGTTGAAAATCCAAATTCCTCAGCTCCTAAAAGGCACGCAACTGCAACATCTCTACCTGTTTTAAGCTGACCATCGCATTCAACTACGACTCTGCTTCTTAAGTTGTTCATCACAAGAGTTTGCTGCGCTTCTGCTATTCCAAGTTCCCATGGCAATCCACAATGTTTTAATGATGTTAAGGGCGATGCACCTGTTCCTCCATCAAAACCAGAAATTAATATAACATCAGCTTTAGCTTTTGCAACTCCAGCTGCTATAGTGCCAACTCCAACTTCAGAAACAAGTTTAACATTAATACGAGCTGATCTATTAGCATTTTTTAAATCATAAATTAATTGAGCTAAGTCTTCTATAGAATATATATCATGGTGGGGAGGTGGAGAGATAAGTCCTACATATGGGGTAGAATTTCTAACTTTAGCAATCATCGGACTCACTTTTGGACCAGGTAATTGACCTCCTTCACCAGGTTTAGCTCCTTGAGCCATCTTTATTTGAATTTCTGTTGCATTGGTTAAGTAATGAGAACTAACACCAAATCGACCTGAAGCTACTTGTTTGATGGAGCTTTTTTTTGAGTCTCCATTTTTATCTTTTATAAATCTTGCAGGATCTTCGCCACCTTCTCCAGAGTTACTTTTCCCTCCAATTCTATTCATAGCAATGGCTAGGTTTTCATGCGCTTCCTTGCTCAGGGATCCGAAAGACATAGCACCAGTCTTAAATCTTTTTACAATTTCAGTCCAAGGTTCAACTTCATCAATTGGAATAGGGTCAAATTCAGAAAATTTCATCAAACCTCTCAATGTCATAAACTGTTCGCTTTGTTTGTTTATTTTATCGGAATATATTTTATAAGTGGAATAGCTTTCTTGTCTAACAGATTGTTGAAGTTTTGAAATAGTTAAAGGATTTAACATATGGGCTTCACCATTTCTTCTCCACTTGTAATCACCACCAAATTCAACATTGTTAAATTTATTTTCAGATTTGAAAGCTTTCTTGAGTCTGCTCGCAATTTCTTTTTCAATAACATATAAACCTACGCCTTCAATTCTTGATGAAGTATTATTAAAATATTTATTAATAAATTTTTGTCTTAATCCCAATGCTTCAAATATTTGTGCTCCCCTGTATGAGTGTAGTGTTGAAATACCAATTTTGTTCATGACCTTAAGAATTCCTTTTGCTACTGCATTGTTATAGTTAACAATAGCTTCTTCTAGATTATCAAGTACACCAACTTTATGTTTATAATTAATTATTTCATTAACTAGGTATGGATTTATTGCACTTGCTCCATATCCAAAAAGCATGGAAAAGTGATGAGGTTCTCTGGGTTCAGCAGATTCAATTACAATTCCAAATTTTGATCTTTTTTTTCTTTTGATCATAGAATGATGAATATAGGAACATGCTATAAGTATGGGAATCGGAGCTAATTTCTCACTTACATTTCTATCACTTAATATTATAATATTATGTCCAGAATCAACTTTAGCTTCAACCTTAATAACCATTTTTTCTAAAGCTTCCTCAAGACCATTATGTCCTTTGGATAACTTATACAGAGCTTTAATAGATGCAGATCTAAAGTCATTGTGTTTAATATATTTAATTTTGTCAAGATCTTCGTTTGAAATAATGGGGTTTTTAATTTTTAACTTTTTTGCGTGTTCAGAAACGACATCAAAAATATTATAATCGCTTCCTATAGTAAGACTAGTGTCAGTAACAATTTCTTCTCTAATTCCATCAAGAGGGGGATTAGTTACCTGAGCAAATAGTTGTTTAAAATAGTTATACAAAAGTTGTGGTCTTTTGGAGAGAACTGCAAGTGGGGTATCGGTACCCATTGAACCTATAGATTCCTTTCCTTTTAAACACATTGGAATTATAATTGTATTTAAATCCTCTCTGGTATATCCAAAAACTTTGAGTCTTTTTTCAAAACTAATTTTTTCATCTGGTGTTCTATTCCCTGTGTAAGGAATTTTACTTAATTGTAAGATATTTTCGTTTACCCATTTTTTGTAGGGATGTTTATTAACAATTTTTTCTTTAATCTCATCATCTTCTATAATTCTCCCTGCATCCATATCAACAAGAAACATCTTTCCAGGTTCTAAACGCCCATGATGTTCTACATTTTCTGGTTTTATTTCAACTACGCCTGTTTCTGAAGACATTATTACGTAACCATCTTTTGTGACAGAATATCTAGAGGGTCTTAGACCATTTCTATCCAATAAAGCACCTATAAATTTTCCATCAGTGAATGGCACTGATGCTGGCCCGTCCCATGGCTCCATGATACAACCGTTAAATTCATAAAAAGCCTTTTTAGCAACGTCCATTGATTTGTGGTTTTCCCAAGCTTCAGGCACAAGCATCATCATCACTTCAGGAAGAGATCTGCCTGTCATTAATAACAATTCCACAACCATATCCATTGAAGCAGAGTCAGACTTACCTTTCAAAATAATTGGAAAAATTTTATCTAAGTATTTCTCATCAATAAACTTTGATTTTAAAAGTTCCTCTCTAGCGACCATTCTGCTAACATTTCCCCGTAAAGTATTAATTTCTCCATTGTGGCACATATACCTGAATGGTTGAGCTAAGTCCCAAGTCGGAAAAGTATTTGTAGAAAAACGTTGATGAACCAGCGCTAGCCTAGTAACTAAAAGGGGATTCTTTAAATCTAGGTAGAATCTTTCAATGTCCTCAGGAATTAATAAGCCTTTATATATTATTGATCGTGTGTGTAGGCTAGAAAAGTAAAAATAATTTTTTTGTGAAAGCGGACTATTATAAATTAAATTTTCAGCTATCTTTCTAGCTAAAAATAATTTAAGATTAAACTCTTCTTCTGTTTGTTTTGAATTCTCTTTACCAATAAAAACTTGTTTAATTGTTGGTTGGGATTTTGAAGCAATATCTCCAACAACTTTAGAATTAACTGGGACATCTCTCCATCCAATTATTTTTAAATTTTGAATAAAAATTTGTTTTTCAAATTCCTGAATACAATATTTCTGTTGATTTGATTTTTGAGGTAAAAAAAGCATTCCAACCGCATAGTTTTGCGGTTCTGGAATCTCAAAATCACACTGATTTGAAAAATATTCATGTGGGATTTCAATTAATATACCTGCACCATCACCAGTTCTGCCGTCTGAGCTAACAGCGCCTCTATGTTCAAGACAAGTTAGAATGTTAAGTGCATCGTGTATGATTTTATTAGTTTTTTCACCAGTTAAACTACAAATAAAACCAGCACCGCAGTTGTCATGTTCATAAGCTGGACTATATAATCCTTGTTTTTTTAGAGTCATTAGTTTTTAGTGGAATAAGCAAAATAACAATTTTATATTCTATACTAAGCAAATACCATACAATACTTTAAATAATTCTTTAATTAATATCAACTTTTCAAAAATTCAGGTGTTTTTTTATTTATTTTAAATAATTTCGTACCATAATTAAATATTTGATATATGATTGAAGTCATAATTATTTCGGTTTTTGTTCTTGGATATCTTGCAATAGCATTTGAACATTCCCTCAAGATTGATAAATTAATTCCTGCTCTTGTTATGATGGCAATAATGTGGGGTTTAATTTCATATTTTGATTTGACTGTCTTTGAAATTGATACCAAAAACAAGGAATTGATGCCTTATAAATTAAAGTATGTTTTAAATTATTTTTTGGGTCACACTGCTGAAATTTTAGTTTTTTTGATCGGTGCTATGACTATTGTTGAAACAGTAGATTTTTTTAATGGTTTTGCAACAATTAAAAGACTGATTAAAACAAAAAGTAAAGCAAAAATTTTATGGATAATATGTTTCCTTGCTTTTATTTTATCTGCAATTATAGATAATTTAACAGCTACAATTGTATTAATAACCATTCTTCAAAAACTAGTTAATGATAAAAATTTAAAATTATGGTATGCAGGAATGATAATCGTTGCTGCTAATGCTGGAGGTGCTTGGTCTCCAATTGGTGATATTACAACAACTATGTTATGGATAGGTAACAAAGTATCCATTGGAGCATTAATTAAATATTTGATAATTCCTTCATTGGTATGTATGATTGTACCAACATATGTTGCTTCAAAATATAAAATTTTTAAAGGCGAAATTATTCCTCCAAAAAACAATGAAAGTCAAAATCCATATGGATTTAAAATGTTGATAATTGGTTTGTCATCGATTGTTTTTGTTCCAATATTTAAGATAATAACTGATTTACCACCTTATGTTGGAATGATGCTTTCGCTAGCTGTAGTTGCTACAATTGCTGAATTTTATAATAATAATTTATTAAAAACATCTGAATCAAACACTTCCCATCACAGTCCAGTTCATTATGCATTAACTAAAATTGAGATGCCAAGTATATTATTTTTCTTGGGAATCTTAATGGCTGTAGGTGCTCTTGAAGCCTTGGGAATTGTATTTGGAGTAGGACAGTGGCTTGTTTCAACTTTCGAAAATGTTGACTGGATAGTATTTGAGGGTTTAGATATTGTTGTATTTATTTTAGGCTTTCTTTCAGCTGCAATTGATAATGTTCCGTTGGTTGCTGCTTCTATGGGTATGTTTGGAGAGTCAATTGACAATCCACTATGGCATGGAATCGCATATGCTGCTGGGACAGGTGGAAGTATGGTTATTATCGGATCTGCTGCAGGTGTTGTAGCAATGGGAATGGAGAAGATTGATTTTATGTGGTACATAAAAAAGATAGCATTTTTAGCATTTATTGGTTACTTAGCTGGATTTATAACATTCATATTGCTGCGTGATTTTGTGTTTTAATGAATTATAACCAAGCAATTAAATGGTTGTTTAAAATTCCATTATCATTTAATCGTGATTATGATAATTATAATTTAAAGTTAGAGCCAGTATATAAGTTTTGTAACTACCTTGGAAATCCTCAGAATGATTTAAAGATTATACATATTGGTGGAACAAATGGCAAAGGTTCAACTTGCCACATTACTTCATCAATTCTCCAGGAACACGGAAAAAAAATTGGTATTTTTTCCTCTCCTCATTTGATAGACTTTAGAGAAAGGATAAAGATTAACTCGGACTATATTGATAAAAAATTTATTAGAACATTTATTTCAACATACAAATCATTTATAACGAAAAACAAAATTTCTTTTTTTGAAATTTCATTTGTTATGTCTCTTTGCTATTTTAAAAAAAAAAATGTTGATTATGCTTTAATAGAAGTTGGCTTAGGTGGACGGCTAGATGCAACTAATATATGTAATCCAATTTTATCATGTATAACAAATATTGGTTTCGATCACAAAAAATTCCTAGGATATACTTTAAGCAAAATCGCTATTGAAAAAGCTGGAATTATAAAACCTAAAACACCTGTTGTAGTGGGAGAAAAGAGAAAAAGACTTATAAAATTATTTACGAATATTTCATTAAAATTAAATTCCCCAATTTTTTTTACCAATGAAAAAACAGTTAATAATAATAAGAAATTAAAACAAGCAGACTATCAACTAAATAATATTGATTTAGCTAGGAAAATTGTAGAGTTAGTTAACGACATTAAAATAGATCAAAATAAAATATTGGATGGTATCTCAAATTTTAAGTATAATACTAATTTTAAGGGAAGATGGCAGATAGTTAAAAAAAAACCATTAGTCATTGTTGATTGTGCCCATAATATAGATGCTTTTAATAAAATAATAAGTCAATTAGAAAGTTTAGGGAAAAAGATCAAAATGATTTTTGGAACATTAAATAAAATTGACCAAATTAAGATTATTGATATTTTACCAAAGCATTTTTTTTATTATTTCTGTGAGCCCAAAATTGATAGATTTATGCCAATTGAAAAAATCAAGAACAGAGCTAATAAAAATAAGTTACAATTCAAAGCTTATCAGTCTTCTTTAAATGCATATAATGATGCTCTTACTGAAAGCGATTTAAATGATCTTATTTTTGTCACCGGAAGTAATTTTGTCGTTTCAGAAATACTTAAAAGTTTTTAATAATTTTAAAACTTAATCCTTTTTTAGCATTTTCTCACGGAATTTTTTTGGACTTAAATAATTATATTTTTTAAAAAATCTTATAAAGTTTGAAAAATTATTAAAACCACTTTCATAACAAATAGATTTTATATCCATATTGGTTTGCATTAATAATTTAGATGCATGTTTTACTCTATATTCATTAACATAGCTTATAAATGTTTTTCCTGTATTTCTTTTAAAATAACGACAAAATGAAGGAGCAGTCATTGATACTTTTTCTGAAGCTTGTTTTAGACTTATTTCTTTCCTAAAGTTGTATTTAACAAAATTAAACAATCTTTTTAGCTGATAGTTTTCATTAACATCCTCAAGGTTTGAATTATTCAAATAAATCACCTGAGAATTAGCTAGTTTATTAAGAATAGAAACTAATGTTATGAAGCTTTGAAAATAACTTTCGTATTGAAGGCCAAGAATAGCCTCTCCAACCTCTGATTTAATTGGTTCAGAAAAGCTTAAACCACATTTAGCTTTATTAAAAAGTTGATAGATTTTATTAAGTTCAGGTGTTATGTTCAGGGAATTTCCTAAAAAATCAGGTTTTAACTGAATTACAACTTCAGTTTTATTGTCAGAAAAGTTTTCAGTAAAAGCCATGTGATGAAGATTTGACCCAACAAGAATTAAATCACCATTATAATAATTTGAAATATGATTTCCAACTCCTTTGATACCGCTTCCTTTGTCGATATAAACCAATTCAATTTCAGGATGATAATGCCATTTAAAGTTATTGGCATTAGGTTTTTTATTATTGTAGATAGAATATTTAAAAGATCTTTTATGAGGAGTTTCAATTTGTTCAAAAATAAAGTTTGACATTGATTATTGATATTTTTAAATACTAATTTTAGATTATATTAATATATATTTCATATAAATATATAATATAAAGTTAATATAATATAGTTTATAGTTAATAAATCATAACAAAAACTCAATATTGGTTAATATATTTGTCAATAATTAATTAAAATAATATGAAA
>TARA_B100001093_G_scaffold96738_1_pt1 | contig 27355 bp, 27 predicted proteins | sample TARA_B100001093 | Tara Oceans TARA_B100001093 (sample SAMEA2623116) | marine metagenome | biome: marine biome (ENVO:00000447); feature: surface water layer (ENVO:00002042); material: "saline water (ENVO:00002010), including plankton (ENVO:xxxxxxxx)" | depth 5 m | reverse complement strand
CTATTCTCATGATCATTAATTTTATTGTGGTAACTAAGGGTGCAGGAAGAGTATCTGAGGTCATTGCTCGTTTTACACTAGACGCTATGCCCGGAAAACAAATGGCTATTGATGCTGATCTTAACGCTGGTGTGATTGATCAGGAAACAGCTAAGTTTCGGCGAGAAGAAATATCGCAAGAATCTGACTTCTTCGGATCTATGGACGGTGCATCAAAGTTTGTCCGCGGAGACGCAATTGCAGGCCTGCTGATTCTACTGATCAACATTATAGGTGGATTAATTATTGGAATATCACAGCATGATTTGACGTTTACTGAGGCTGGAAGAATTTACGCATTGCTTACTATAGGAGATGGTCTTGTAGCACAAATTCCAACTTTATTGTTGTCACTGGCCACCGCGATTATCGTTACCAGAGTTACGACGGCAGATTCAATGACCATCCAGGCTAAAACACAGCTAAGTAATCCTTTGGCGCTAATTGTTGCTGGCGGTATATTAGTATTACTCGGGTTAGTTCCGGGTATGCCCTCTCTTATTTTTCTATCATTAGGAATAGCGGCAGGCTTGGCGGGGTATATGATGTCAAAACGTGTGAACCGTATCAAATCGCTAGGAGAGGCCAACAAGCTAGATATTGAAGCAAGTCCTGACCCTTTAAAAGAGGAACTTAACTGGGATGATGTCGATCAGGTTGACTTAGTAGGCTTAGATATTGGGTATGGATTGATTCCACTAGTAAACCCAGAGACCGGTGGCCAACTGCTACCGAGAGTTAAAGGAGTAAGAAAAAAGCTTTCTGCGGAGCTTGGGTTTTTAATTCAACCTATTAGAATTCGGGACAATTTAGATCTGGAGCCGGACGCCTATAACATTGTTATGAATGGTGTGGTCAGAGGCAAAGGAGAGATTAAAGTGGGGCAAGAATTAGCAATTAATCCTGGTCAAGTTCATGGCTCCCTAGAGGGCACCCCGACTAAAGAGCCCGCCTTTGGCTTAGACGCTATCTGGATAGACGCAACGCAAAGAGACTATGCACGAACGCTTGGCTATACCGTCGTCGACCCAGCGACCGCAATAGCCACGCACCTTAATACATTACTTCGAAATAATTCTTCAGAATTGCTGAGTCATGATGAAACCCAACAGTTGCTCGATAAGGTGGCAGAAAGATCTCCCAAATTAGTCGAAGATTTAGTGCCAGGTAAACTACCCCTTGCGACAATAACGAAGGTATTGCAAAACATATTAGAAGAATCAGTTTCTGTAAGAGATATGAGGACGATCTTAGAGGTCCTTTCCACTGAGAGTGGGAAAACACTGGACATAGATGAGCTAACCGCTGCTGTTCGCCCAAGACTTGGAAGAATGATCGTACAAAATTTGGTTGATTTAAACGACAGTCTTCCAGTTATGACCCTGAATCCGTCCCTCGAACAAATTTTGCACAACGTCTTACAGCAGAACAGTTCGAGTCAGGACTTGGTAATTGAACCAAAGCTTGCCGAGGGATTAATTAAAGCCCTAGCCGAGAACTCTCAAGCAGTCGAAAACCAAGGAGATGCTGCAGTGCTCGTTGTTTCTCCAGCAATCCGTCCTTGGTTAGCTAAATTTATTAGGCACCGTCTGAGTGAGCTTACTGTCTTGTCTTATAGCGAAATCCCTGATGATCAAACAATAAAAGTAGTTGCCACTATTGATGTGGATACAACAATTTAATTTAAGGAAATAACAGCATGGAACTACAACGAATTTTAGCCAAAGACTCTCGGTCTGCTATGGAGCAAGTCCATACTCTTTATGGCAAAGATGCGTTAGTCGTATCAAATAAACGCGCAAAGAACAAAACAGAATTAATTGTCGCTGTAGATCTAGAGGCAGACCTAAAAAATTCGCTTGACGAAATTAACTTGGGAAATTGTGGCCACCACTTAAGTTCTAGTTCGAATTTCCAAGACGTTATGGAGGAAAAAGTTTTTGGAACACAAGTTCAAGAAAAGGACATGGTATCTGATAAAGGCATTTTAATGGCCGTACCCAATGAGTATGAAGATCAGACTGAAGACTCTCTTAGAGAGAGGGAGAAGCTTAGATCCAGAGAGATCGTCGATCTGGTGAAGCAAGAATTTGCCATAATGCGCCGTGAGTTTAAATTATCTCAACAGAACGGTGATCATTCACTCTCCAGTGAGATGAGTCCTATTTTAGAAGCTCTGACAGAGGTTGGGATGCCAGTAAAGCTAAAAGCTTATATTAACAGTCTAGTAGACCAAAATGGATCTATATCAGATATTTTTAAAAACGTTTCAACAGAGATTGGTTCAAACCTTCATAGCAAGAACATATTAGAAAATATGGAGGGTGTACACATTATTACGGGTAGCTCTGGAGTTGGCAAAACACTTTTGAGCGCTAAAATAGCTAGACAAAAAGCCGTTGAATATGGTGAAGACGAGGTTGCCATTATTAGCTACAACGACAAGCGGTTTGGAGCTTGGAGCCAATCTCAACTTCTCAGCGCCAAAATTGGTATAGAGATCTTTAGATGTAGTTCCTTAGATTCTTTAGAGCAGGTCATGGGTGAGGTTGGCTCGAGAAAATTAGTACTTATTGACACCTCAGCTTATGAAGTAGAGAAAACGATTAAAACGCTCGAATCTCTCCTGCCCTTAGCAAAAAAACATCTGGTTATTGGATCAGATACCTCTGAAAGATCCGCTACTAGTTTCCTGCAAGATTTCGATAGCCTATGGGATTCAGTAATGCTCTCCAAGTTAGAAAAAGAGTGTCACCCATGGCCAATAATTAGTGCATTATTTAACAGAGATGAGCCTTTGGGGCTATATTCTGATTCACAATCGGTGATGGATGATTTAATGCCAATAACGGGATCAGAGCTAGTTGCCAAAAGTCTCGATCAACTTAAACACAGTTTCGTTTGACTACAATTAATGGATGAACGAGAATGATGAAAAGGCGGTGTATGTGTACTCGAGTGCTCCCGACCTTATAATGCTTAGGGCTAAATAATGGATCAAGGCTCCTCAACTCAGGTCATTGGAATTGCCAGCGGCAAAGGTGGCGTTGGTAAAACAACTGTATCAGCAAATCTTGCCGTCACTCTTGCATCTAGGGGTAACAAAGTAATGCTCTTTGATGCTGACCTTGGCCTTGCAAATGCTCAGATAGCGCTGGGATGTAAAGCGACTCATAACTTTAGTCATGTTCTGTCGGGTGAAAAGAAGTTGTCAGACATTATTGTTGCTGGGCCAAAGGGTGTTCAACTAGTGCCTGGTGCCAGTGGAATCCAACATCTAGCATCTCTAAGTGCGCCCGAAATAGCTGGTGTTATTCATTCTTTCTCAGAACTTGATCAAGATATAGACTACTTCATTGTTGACTTGGCGGCCGGTTTATCGGATTCCGTAATGTCGTTTTTAGGTGCATGTCAGCATCGTCTTATTGTACTGAAAAATGAGCCGTCATCTATAGCGGATGCGTATGCGACGATAAAGGTCATGATTCAAGATCATCAACTTGACAACATTTGGCTACTTCCAAATGGTGTTTCAGGACAAGCAGAAGGCGAACATCTCTATCGAAGTGTTAACTCTGTAATCAATAATTTCCTTGGTCATCAGGTTGGCTATTTAAATGCAATTTCTCAAGATGACATGGTCTTGAGATCGATAAAGGCCTCTCAACCACTTATTGCTTTTGCTCCCTCGTGCAAAGCTACCCGTGATTTTTCTGACCTCGCCAATCATATTGAGAGCTTTGCTGAGAATAATATGCTTTCAGGCGGCCTCCAGTTTTTTGTTGAGCGTATGGCCGCTAAGCAGACTGTTGGTAGTTAGGGGGCATAAATTGGCAGATTTAGATATGTACAATGATGTTCGAAATGCTAGTCAAAGCAATGACGAATTGATGAAGCATATCGGCTTAGTCAAGAGGGTAGCGCTCCACCTTAAAACCCGTCTACCTAACTTTATGGAATTAGAGGAATTGATCCAAGTAGGAACCATCGGGCTAATCGAGGCTGCAAAATCCTTTGATGACTCTAAAGGTGTGGATTTTGAGGTATTTGCTAGAACACGAATCCGCGGCGCAATACTTGATCAGGTCCGCAAACTTTCTTATCTTCCACGCTCGGCGATAGTAAATATAAGAGATCACAATGAAGCGACAGCCCTTCTTTCTGGAGAACTTGGAAGAGCTCCTTCCCAAGCAGAATTAGCCGAATTCATGGGCAAAGATATGGAGAGTTTCCAGAAGGAAAGAACTCACGCGTATCGCTTTCAGACTGTATCGTTAGAAGCGCAATTACCAGATTCCGTGGACTTACCCGCTACTGACTCTAACGAACCCGAAGCAAGTCTCGAGGGTAATCAGATGATGGAAGCCCTTGCCGAGTCAATTGAGTCTCTGCCTGAGCGAGAGAAAACCATAGTTTCTCTCTACTATGTTGAGGAAATGAATTTAAAAGAAATCGGCGCGGTTCTGGATATAAGTGAATCTAGAGTCAGCCAAGTGTTGTCCAACACAATAAAGGAATTACGTAAACATTTAGCCACTAATTGATCGGAAAATGACGGTGCTAAATTGGCTTCGCTCTAGTCGCCAGATTGAATAGAGTAAAACACCATGTTTGGATCTCGAGGCACTTTCACAGGATTGGGTCCAGTTTGTTTTTCTTGAATATCTGCTTGCCTTTTAAGGACATTTAAGTATTGCTGTTTTTCCAAGACGACCAAAGCCTCAACATCTGAAGATAATCTTTGTACATTCTCAAGCCTTTCCTCAAACTCTTGAAGTTGTGCTCCTAAATTACCAACAACCTTAGACACCAGTCCAATATCCTTACCTTGAGAATCTAGAGCAACCTTCAAGTCCTGAATCTGTGACACCACTTTAACCGTTTCAGCACTCACCTTTTTAGCGGCAGCGTTTGGTAATATTTCCTGCATGTTATTAATGCTAGCCTCAGCTTTCTTTACCGCATCCCCTAATATGCCTTGTTCTTCTTTGAATGCTCCCTGACCCTCAGTCAACTTTTCAACAGCCTCATTAAGAGCCTCAACATTAGAAAGAGTAGCCTGAATATTCTCGTTCAGCGCTGAAACACGGCTTGAAGTCTGCCAGGCCATAGCTCCATAACCACCAACGATTAACAAAATGAGCACAACGCACAGCAGCACAATACGGTGAGTAAATTTATTACTTTTCGCTACCGCCTCTGCAACCAACTCAGCTGAGAATGAATCAGAACTGGATGCGCCTCTCTCCATATTTTCTTGCGAAGAATCGTCTTTTCCAGTCGTAGCAACTTCATCGCTAGTCTTCTTCTTTGCCGCCGCTTTTTTCTTATCTTTTTTTAAAATTCCCATAGCATGCCTTTTGGAATGTTAGTAATCAATAGGATCATTCTATCGTGTAAATCGACACAACCTCGATTCACTTTAGAGCAGGCGTTAATCATTCAAATTACGAACGCACTACTTAAGAAGAGCTCCTTTAATTTGGTTAGACTTTCTTATCCAACCATCTGTCGACCCATCAATCTTAGCAAGCGCAACTCTTGCATCTAACTCCGACCTAAATGGTCCTGAAACCAATCCGTGTAATAGTTCGCCTTTGAGGTTCATACTTACTATCATCGCACCTTTAAACTGATCATTCTTTTCTAAATAAAGTTTAGCCGTCGCCTCTTCTTTAAATAAAATATGCTGAATAAAATAGTCGCTCTCCTTAGACATTTGAATAGTATCTCTGGGCGATAATGCGGATAATGGGGCGGGCTCTGTGTCAGACTTTTGCTGTCCCGCTTTAGAACCAAACTCTCCAACGGCAGCCCCCATTACTGGGACAGATTTACTTAAAGCTTCAGAGTCGCTTAATTTAATATTTGATAATGGAAGTGAATTCGTTTCTCCCGATGTGAACCGACTCATTGCCTCTGGGTCAATAATCGACATCACAATCCAAGATGCTACCAATAGTAAAATCGTTAGAATTGCCCACGACGTTTTACTCGCTTGCTGGTTAGATATAACATTATTTTGCTCTTTGGCCTTTCCTTGGTCAGTAGATTTGTCAACTAGCACTGGGCTAATTGTTGCCTCACTTTTTGCATCATCCACTGAAGGGAAAACATCTTCATCTTTAATATCGTTAGATATATCCAATGCTAATCCGCTTAGCAAAGACTCAACCTCTTCTCTATACCCATTATTTTCTGCCGTAATGAGTAAATCGCGAGCCTCTTTTTCATAAAGGTGCTCCAACTTCCACAAGTGTAAATTTCGCCCAAAAAGCTTTAGCGGTTTTTCGTACAGTGGCCACTCAGATCTGTCAATAAAAAGGACAAGCCGGATATTTACTCCTGGAAAATCAGATAATAATTGGGATAATAATTGCCATTGCTCCTTCTCAACAAGGTGTGCGTCATTAACAACCATTAATGTTATTTGACTATCCTCTGCAGCTGGCCTCAATGCCTCATCTAAAGACATGCTTGCCATTATTTGATTAAAGCGCTTAAGTAAAGTGTCCGTATTACTAGGCGAGAGAATTTCCAAACTGAAATCCTTCGTGGCACGCAATCGTGAAACAGTGAGCCTACAGTAGTGATTGAGGATTTTTTCGTTGTCGGCCACAACAGCAAGTCCCAATCGATCGGCAGTAATAGCGTTCAAAGAGCGTTGAAATTGCTTTTTATCTTGCGGGCGGAAAAAAATGTCACCCCCATCAGTCCACTGGGCAAAGTCATCAATTGGTTGTTGTAGGTTCTGTGTCATTCTCTTAGCCTCCCGGCAGCACAAATTATTCAATCGTCTATTATTTTTCCATCAGCACTAAAGTGCATGCCTTTTGGCACATCTGGATTGGGTTTACTAGCTATAGTTGCTCCCACCCCCAAGCTATTTAAGCTAAATACATAAGCAATGACCTGCGCAACTGCATAATACAAAGTCTCTGGAACGCTATCATTGAGCTCTGTTGTAAAATAAATCGCCCTCGCTAAGGGTGGCGCCCTGAAAATAGGCACGCTCGATTCGTTCGCTTTTTCTCGTATGCTTTTAGCCATAAAATCAACTCCCTTCGCTACTACCTTAGGCGCTTGACTACTTGATGGATCATAGCTGAGGGCAACTGCAAAATGCTCAGGATTGACTATGATTACATCTGCATCAGCAACAGCCTCTATCATCTGACTCATCGCCATTTCACGTTGTTTTCGTCGTATCTGTGCCTTAACCTCAGGGCGTCCTTCAGTATCTTTGAGCTCATCTTTGACTTCTTGTTTAGTCATTTTAAGTTTTTTGTTGTGCTCATAGATCTGATATGGAACATCAATTGCCGCTGCGATGATCAGTGTTAAAGTCACTAAAACTGCACCTTGGCCGATGAGATTTCCCGCACTTGCCATAGCGCTACCTGCATCCATAAAGCCAAGTGAAATGAGCTCACTAAACCTGCTACTTACCACCAAGTAAAGCACTCCTCCAACTAGGCTAAACTTAGTAATAGCTTTAGTTAAGTCAACGATTGCTTTCATACCGAACATGCGCTTAAACCCTTGAAGAGGATTAATCTTACTTGCCTTTGGAGCCATAGCTTTTAGAGAAAAGTTATACCCCCCAATAATGCCAGCAGCTCCTATAGCGATGATTACAGCCAAGATGAAAATTGGAACTATTACTAAAATACTTTCGATAGCATGACTTCCAAAAGTCTGCGGTAATAGCGCTTCAGTAAATATATCCTTTCGGTCAAAAATAAATCCTGCTCGAAAAACCTCACTTAATTGCACGATGAGTGGCCCTCCAAAAAGATACATAAAGGTAGCTGCCCCAATCATCATAGCGGCCACCGATAGCTCTTGAGATCGAGCAACTTGCCCATCTTCTCTAGCTTTCTCGAGCCGTTTAGCAGTAGGTTCCTCGCTCCGCTCTTCTGTGGTTTCCTGTTCCGCCACTATCTTAGCCCCAAGGCTGTGCCCATAATTTCAAACGACTCTTGCCACAACCACTGAATGCGAAATCCTATGCTGGTCATAGACAAGGAGAGTAAAATGATGCCTGCTAAAATCATCGCAGGAAATCCAACAGCGAAAATATTCAATGCAGGGGCTGCACGAGTGATGACGCCAAGACCAATATTTATAAAAAGCAATGATGCCATCAATGGAAGTCCAATGAGAATTGCACCCAAAAACATCATTGAACTCCATTCAATAGTCAGTGCCATCAAATTCTGTGCTTGAATCATTTGTCCAATTGGAAGTACATGAAAACTCTCTAAAACTAACGAAATAACTAGAACATGACCCCCTAAACCTAAAAAGATCAAGGTTGAACAAATAATAAAGAATTGCGCTACTACTGGCACATTACCCATGTTTGGATCTACCATATTAGCCATACTTAGGCCCATAGATGCAGATATAGCCTGGCCACCAATGATTAGAGCTGAATTTACTATTTGTAATAATAAACCCATTAAAGACCCTACAAAGACCTGAATAAATACTTCTCTCAACCCCTGAGCAGTTAGTGGATCAAGACCCGGCCAGTCTGTTAAGGGATACACCATCCATGTCAATGCTATTGCTAACAACACTCTTATACGTACTGAGACCGCTCGAATTGAAAAAAATGGTGCAGTCAATAGGAATGCTGATATCCGAATCATTGGCCACAACAGCTTATAAAAAATCTCGACAATCTCAGCAACTAAGATGTCCATTACATAAATAGCGCAGGAATACGCTCAAAGATTCGTTGAAAAAAATCTACCATAACGGCGATCTGCCAACTGCCAAAGGCAATGAGAGCAAGCACCATTACACCCAGCTTGGGTATAAAACTCAAAGTCATTTCCTGAATTGAGGTAGCTGCTTGAAAAATACCAATAATCAAACCTACGGCTAGGGCCACCCCCAACAGAGGAGTCGCCACCATAACAGCAACCCAAAGGGATTCGCGGCCTAAATCTATTACTTGTGACACATCCATAAAGCCTCCTAGGGCACTGCAAAACTTGAGGTCAAAGACCCCATAATTAGTGACCAGCCATCAACTAAAACAAATAACATCAATTTAAATGGCATTGAAATCATCATCGGAGACAACATCATCATTCCCATCGACATAAGCACGCTTGCTACGACTAAATCAATTACAATAAAGGGGATATAAATTAAAAATCCAATAGAGAAAGCACTCTTCAACTCTGAGGTTATAAACGCAGGAACTAATGTTGTAAATGGAATGTCCGCAGGACTATTGATCGATTCATTCCTAGCAATTTCTGCGAACATGGCTATATCAGTCTGGCGAGTTTGATTAAGCATAAATGTGCGAATAGGTTCCTCTGATGCAGCTAGCGCAACATCAAAGCTAATTGCTCCCTCAGAGTATGGCATTAGTGCTTGCTCATAAATGGTGGTGATGACCGGTGACATAATAAAAATCGTTAAGAATAAAGCTAGACCAACCAATACCTGGTTTGGAGGCGTCTGAGCTGTTCCCAGAGCCTGTCTAAGTAAAGACATGACTATGATAATTCGTACAAATGATGTCATCATAAGAAGTAACGAAGGGAGTAGCGTGAGTGCCGTCATTAACGCTAATAATTGCAGCGTCAAACTATATTGGGTTCCCGCCTCTCCATTATCAACCATATTGATAATTGGCATGCCCGTTTGCGCTAACAAGGGCCCGGAGAAAATAATTAAACTACCTAAAAAGAGAAGTTGAATTTTAGATCTGAGCGTATTCATTTCTTTAGTGCTCGGGCAAGAATATTTTTGAAGGTTCCTTGGGCGGATGTTTCCAAGGTTTCAATTTCAACTCCGGTCGATCCCTCGCAAACTTCCAAGTGCTTTTCTTCCTCAAAGGGAAATGTTCCTAGCTTTGTCATATTTTGTCCTGACAGGCCTATAAGTACTTGTTCATTATTTACCTTTACCAACATTAATTTTTGTCGGCCACCTAAATTTTGAACTTCTATCAACTGGAGTCTCTTTGTTCCTGACATACCCATCTTTGGCCCCATTTTTTTAATAGCAATCAAAGTAGCAATCAGCAAAGCTAGCACGATCGCGAAAGATCCCACCATTGATAACCATTCTGTCCAACCAAAAGATGTCATGCCATCATATTCCTAAAGGTTTTTAACCCGATCAACTGTAGGGATAACGCTTGTTAGCTTGACGCCATAACGCTCATTCACTAGTACTACTTCTCCCTGAGCAACTGGCGTATTGTTAACCATCAAATCTAGCGGTTCACCAGCCAATCGATCAAGCTCTACAACACTGCCCTGAGCAAGACGCATCAAATCACGGATTTTTAGTGACGTCCTTCCTACCTCTACAGAAATAGTCACAGGAATATTTTGCAATACCTCTGCGTCGATCTGATTTTTTTGCTCTTCGGTTTCCTGTTCTTTCTTTTCTATCGGTAAAGTATCTTCTGTATCTGACATGACTTAACTCTCTCTCGAATCGTTATTTTGTAAAGACTTCTCATATTTTTTGTTTAAACTGATGGCGCTAATGGCTCAACGAACTGAATTGCCATATGGGCATCTTTGGTCCCTATATCACCTTGGAAAACCGCAATGCCATTCGCTCTGACTTTGGCGTAATTAGGTTTTTTGAAGTACATAATGTCCCCCTCACGCATCTGTTCAAACTCCTTGAACGTTGATTGAATCTCTCCAAGAATAACTTTGATATCAACCTCAGCGTCCATTGCAGCAGCCATTAAATCGGAGGTCCAGGATAGCCTTGAGGCATTAATTTCCGAACTAGCCTGTACCCGACTTTCAAGAGTTTCTCTGATGTTTTTTAGTGTGCTGTAACAGTAGACAACGTCAATGTTCCCCTTAGTAGAATCGCCAACTTCAGTTATGAACCGATTCACCACCACCAGATCATCCTGGCCTGCCAGCTTTACAGCGGCCGGACTAGAAAAAAGATCTTTGCTTTTACACTTAATTGGCATCACTGGCCCCCAAGCCTCTTGGAGAGAGCCAAATAAAACGTTGGTTATAATTTTATTAATACTAACCTCTGTAGGAGTGAATGCGCGTGATGACGCTAATTCTGTCATCCCGCCGCCTGGCCCTCCAAAAAAGTTGTCCAACGCAGAGAAAATTATCACAGGATCTATTACCACCAAGGAATCTCCTTGCAGTGGATTCAAAGAAACAGTGTTCATAGCCATGGGTGCCTTTAGCTCGCTCACATATTCGCGATAGGGCATTACCACAGCTTTTTCAGAAGAAACTTTGGCTCCCGACCGCAAAACTTCAAGAATTCCAGTTTTGAAGTATCTAACGAAGCGCTCATTAATTACCTCTAGTACTCCGATATTCATACCTAAAGAAGAGTCTTCATTAGCTAGATCATGCTTTACAGCTCTTACATTTCCGTTAAGTCCTGTATCTGCCTCAATAGATCCATCTTCAATTCCAGTCGCTAGAGCATCAAGCTCTTCAGGAGTTAACAAGTTTGTTGTATCAGCCATCTGGCCCTCTTAAATCTGTTTTGATTGTTTTTCCTACTTGAGCCTAGACTTTAATATCCAATCCAGAACTCGTGATCATTTGATCCGGGGAATTAGCCATTGAGGTGTTGGAATCAAATTCCGACTCATCTCTATCATCTAAAGTGGCGATCTCTTCTGTCGGCTTTCCGTCAGAATCCTGTTTTTTCCCACTACCTAATCCTATATAAGCAGAATCTATGCCATGTTCTGACAGAACATCCCGTAATTTCGAAAAACTTTCTAAAAGCAAGTCTCGAGTGATATTTTGAGAGGGGTTAAAATACGCCTCTAAATCGCCATTTCTCATTTCCAATTGAATTTCAATACGGCCTAAAGACTTGGGATGTAGGTCCATTTCAACCCGCCAGGCCCCTTTAGAGATTTGTGCTGTTAACCGCTCCCCAAGAGCTGCAGCCAGTCGGCGAGACGCATCTAAATATTGCTCTTGTCGACGGATCAAGTACTCATGATCAATATTTTTTCCCAGTTCCATGCCAGGTTTAAAGGACAACTCTGGATGAGTACCATTTACGAGATTGAGGTTTGTAGCGACCGAATTATAACCTTGCACAACGCCTTGAAAATTTGGTGTTTGACTTGCCGTTTCCCGGGGTTTCACTTGTGACAAGACCTCCTCTATCTCACTCCCAAGACTTATCATTTCTACCTTTTGGGTCGCCCTCTGAAGGGAAAAATTGCTCAGAACATCCTCAGGTGTCCCCGCTTTCAGCTTTGACAAGGTAACCTTTTTATTTTGGCTAGTGTTTAAAACACTGTCCTTTTTTGCATTATCTCCTTGAATTGAGATTTTAAGAGTAGTAGCTAAATCAACTGTTTGTGCAGCCTCTGTTTTTTTTGTGTTGATAAAGAGACCTAATTTTTCTGTTGTGACAACACTCTTTTCCACAGATGATCGTGTGTCTATCTTTGAATCATTAGCCAGGTGGAAACGAGGCAAATGTATGTCTCTGCTCATCAATACACTTTGGCTAGATCCTTCGAAGATAAAATCAGAAATATAGCCTTTACTTTGAGATAAATCAGAAACGTTACTGCTTCCTGCAGGTGCTCCCATTGCCTCACCTTGGTCAATTATTAATGCCATTGTCGCTGGATCAATTCCTTGCAAAACAGCAAACTCTTGAATACTTTCGTTCGATGGCTCATTACCAACTAGTATTAACTCCGTCCCTCCCCCCAGACTACGGTATTGCGTATCTAAGTCGTTCATGTTGCGATTTGGCGAAACTTTGCCGTTTTTTGCCGGAAGCTCACCTCGCAGACTATTCTCCAAAATACCTTTAAAAGCATCTTCTCGCTCTTTGGCCGCATCATCAAATTGGCTGGAGCCTGCGGTTTTACTGGCAAGATCAGGATCTAAGGGAGAATCAAATATCTTATCTAAATCAATCATCAGCTGTTATCTCAATTACTAAAAGGAAGTAATCCTAAAGTTTGCAATGAGCGTGCCAAAAACTAATTTTTACTTCGAGAATTTAAATTGAATTGGATCATGCTTTGAGCCTCTGATTTCTTTGTCTCAAAGGCTAATTTTTGATTATAAATTTTTTGCTTTGCTCTATCGCCCAGCTTAACTAATTTGGCGCGTTCTTGATCAGCCGCAATAACTTCTTTTTGTGTAGTACAAACCTCTTGATCAATTTTTTTATACTCTTCAATGGCTCGTTTTTTCAAAGACTGTAGCTGGCTGATAAATTGTCGATAATGTGCTGCTTCCTCAGGGCTATGCACTCGAGAAAAAATCTTATTTAGACGTTCACCGTATTCCAATAAAAGATCATCAAGCTTATGTTGTCTGACCTCTGCTTTTTTCTTTCTCGCAAGCACATCTTCCAGCTTACTCTGAACTTGGCGAAGCGAGACATCAGATTTTGAAATTAAAACATCCCAAACAGGTTTCACCTGATTATTCATTCGGGATCACCTGCAATATTAAGTAATTGCTCATGACATTCGCTAAGGCTAATGCATTCATCACTCATCTGTTTTAACAGCTTTTCCATATCTGGTCGAAGACGAATAGCTTCGTCCAAATCTGGATTGGTACCAGATGAATATGCTCCAACTTGGATTAGGTCCTGATTCTGTTGGTATAATGTCCATAGTCTTCTCAAGCGGTCAGCTGCTTTTTGTAATTGCGGACTTATTAAACTATTCATAACCCTTGAAATGGAACCGGAGAGGTCAATAGCAGGATAATGAGCAGCATCTGCTAAATCCCGAGACAGCATAACCTGTCCATCTAAAGAAGCTCTTGCTATATCAATAATTGGGTCAGACCGATCATCTCCCTCTGCAAGTACCGTATAGATTGCGGTCACAGAGCCATAGCCGTCCTTCCCAACACCCGCGCGCTCAATTAGGCGGGGTAAAAGTGCAAATACTGAGGGCGGGTAACCTTTAGCCGTTGGGGGTTCGCCAATTGCAAGACCAATTTCTCTCTGCGCATGAGCTACACGAGTCAAACTGTCACAAAGCAGCAACACGCTCTTGCCCTTATCTCTAAAGTATTCAGCAATAAGATGCGTCAGGTTCGTTGCCTTTAACCTCACCACTGGCGATATATTTGCAGGCGATGCTACAACAACAGCCTTGGTAAGGCCTGCATCACCAAGTGTCTGATGAACGAATTCTTGCACCTCCCTTCCTCGCTCGCCGATCAGCCCAATAACAATAACGTCTGCGGAAGTATTCCGTGTCAACATGCCCATCAGTACACTTTTACCCACACCTGAACCCGCCATTAAACCTATTCTTTGTCCTTTCCCCAGCGTTAAACAGGTATTAATCGCTTTGATTCCTGTATCCAGAATATCTTTTATCGGCCCCCTCTCCATCGGATTTAAGGGATTTCCTGTTAATGACAATTCTTTAGTATTGATCAACGGGCCTTTTCCATCGATGGGACTTCCAAGTCCATCAACTACGCGCCCAAGAAGGCCATCGCCAACAGGGGATCTTGAGCTATTTTCGCGGACCCAGATCCGAGCGCCCGGTCCTATACCTAAGGGCTCAGTGAATGGCATCAGATATAATAATTCGTCTTGAAATCCAACCACCTCCGCATCAATAAATGTGCCTCTTTCTGCTCTCTCTACCTGACAATATGCTCCTAATGGGGCTGTTATGCCTTTCGCTTCAAGTGTCAATCCAACAACACGCACCAGTCTCCCACTATGTAGAGGTGGAGCTGCACGGGCCGACTGAACGTGATAGTTCACCTGTTCTGAAAAATTAAGCATTGTTATCGCTCGTCTCATCAACAGAATCAGCCGCCTGATTATCTTTTGTATCTTTGACAAAATCTTGGCCAAAATTACTAACTGGAGCAATAGTGCCATCAGGCGCCGCTTCCTCTGAGCCAGCAATCTGGGCATCGACATCATTGTCCTCGGATAATAGGTTGCTTGATATTGAACTATCTTCTGATGATGGCTTTATTATTTCTTCCGCCAAGTTTTTCAGACGGTGCTCTAAAAAATCTTCAATGGCTGTATCGCCAACCGTAATATATACGCTACCTCTTGAGAGTTGCTGATCAACACGTTGCTCGATGTTAGCTATTCCAGACACCATGTGAGCGTTAAAAGTTTTTAAATCCAGCGGGTGCAAATAAACCACAACTGGGTCATCTCCAATCGTATCAATATCCTCCAGAGCTGCTTTGACTAATCTATCAACAATATCCGTCGACAAATTCAACTCACCACGCACTAATTGCTCTGCCAAATGAATAGAGAGTTTTTTAAGTGGACTAAAAAATTTGCTTGGGTCCTTTTGAGCATCTTTTATTTTTGTGGCCAAATCTATTAATACTTGTCTTTCCAGGTGCAGTTCTTCCTCAGCTGCTTCTTTACCTTTGGCATAACCTTTTTCAAAGCTTTGTTTTTTAGCATTATTTAATTGTTCTTCGCTTGCGATAGGATCCTCAAGTAACTGAATATCATCTTCTTTGATAACGTCATCACTTGTCCCAACCTCTCCGTCAGATTCAGTATTGGCAATTGAACTTGGTTGCCAATGCGTAAATGGCGCATGGGTATCCTCATCTGAATTAGACCAAGACACAGCAGCAAAAGCTTGTGCTTTTTGACCAGCTCTAAGCAAATCATTGAGCCTCCAGCTGACTTTTGGCTCTGAATCAGACAAAGGCCTCACCTGCCCCAGCTAACATAATTTCTCCATCGTCAGAGAGCTTTCGTGCTAACTGCATAATTCCTTTTTGAGCTGCTTCCACCTCACTCACTCTAATTGGCCCTTTAGCCTCCATATCATCAACCAGCAGATCTCTGGCACGCTCAGACATATTAGATAGGAATTTATCTTTCGTCCGCTCATCAGCTCCTCTCAGTGCTGACATCAACATATCCTGCTCAATACTTCTTAGAAGAGTTTGAATACTACGATTATCAACCTCTGCCATATTTTCAAATGTGAGCATGTTGTCCTGAATTAATGTTGTTAGCTCTTGATTCATTGCGCTAATCCCCGACATAACTGATGACTCAATATCAACTTTGGCAAAATTCATTATTTTTGCAGCCGTTTGAACGCCACCTAGGCTCGCAGCCTTAGCTGAGGTGTTACTTGTGAACTGTTCAGCCATTATTCCCTCTAACTCCTGCATCGCAGACGGTTGCACTGCATCTAAGGTCGCGACTCTCTGAATAACTTCTGCTCGTTTTGATTCTGGAATAAACTCAAGAACTTGCGCAGCAATATCATGCTCAAGCACAGATAAAATAATAGCTATTACCTGCGGATGCTCATCATTTATCATCTCACCAATAGATTTAGCATCCATCCACTGCAATATTTCAAGGCCTTTACTAGACGCTGGCGGCATTATTTTTCCAAGAACAGTTGCTGCCTTCTCATCTCCAAGTGCGCGTTTCAGAACATTTTCAACATAGCCTGGCGTTCCAAGACCCAAATTTGTCTGTGTTTTGATTGTGGATACAAAGTCATCAAGCACTAGATTTACTAAGTCTTGCGATAAGTCTGCCGCTCCAACCATCGCGGTGCCTAAAGCGCTTACCTCTCTTGGCGCCATAAATCTAATTACATCAGCTGCCTGTTGTTCTCCTAGCAAAAGCATAATTACAGCTGCTCTTTCAGTTCCCGACATCGCATTAAACTCTTGCCGTAGAGGGCTGATCTCTGGTTTGGGCTCGGGCGCATTCTTCCCTTTTTTCTTTTTGTCTTTTTTAGTTTTTTCTTCGTTTTCAGCATCTTTTGCCATAATAATATCTCCTACTTACCCTTAAGCTGGACGAATCATTTTCTTTAAAACATTTGCAACACGGCCTGCATCGTCGGCAACCAGCAATCGAACTAAAGCAACCTTGTCATCATAAGAATTAGCTGTATCGAGCATGTCCGAAGAGATACTTGATCTCTTCGGCTTTAGTTTCGCTCGTAAATCTTTTAATGATGCTCCATCTCCCGCACCTAGCATATTCAACTCAGCCTGCGTTAACTCCCCATCTTTTCCAGAGGCACCATATGACGCTGGATTTGGGTTTGTGTAAGATTTGACCGCTGGTCGAACTACAAAGAACAATAATGCAATGAACGCCAGTACAATCCCAAAGCTTTTAATAATGCTTATAACTTGACTATTTTGGTACCAAAGAACAGGAATTTCCTCAACCATCGCGGGTATTTCAAACGGTGTTGAAACAATTGTGACGACATCTCCTCGTAAGGAATCAAAACCGACTACTCCTTTGATCAAATCTGTGAATCTTGCGATGTCTTCATCAGAATATCCCACTAATTGTTCTAACTGACCCTCATTACCTGGGTCCTGGGACTCATTATCTAAACCAGATAGATCATTAATAACTACAGCTACCGAAATTCGTTCAAGCGTTCCACCCTGACGCTTAACATGCCTAACCGCTCTGTCCATCTCATAATTTCTTGTTGTCTTGCTACTTACTGGACCACTGTCTGATGATGTTGAGGAATCCTGATTGTTTTGAAGATCACCCATGTTCGCAACCGATCCTGGCACACCACCTATTGGTGCAGCGCCTGCCCCTTGTTCTAAAGTCACAATCTCAGATCGCGCTCGAGGGCCATTATCATTACCATCATATTCTTCAAAGGTGGATTCAATTTCGGTAAAGTCAATCTTAACATCTACCTCTGAACGCACATTCCCTATTCCCACAACAGGTGTCAGAAAGGCATCAATTCTGTTTCGATAAGTTTCTTCCATTCTCTGCTTGTGTGACATTTGCTCTGAATTCAATTGCATCGAGGCAAAACTATTCGTATCCGTTAATAACTTGCCTCGCTGATCTACAACAGATACATCGTCAGCTGAAAGATGGGGCACACTAGAGGCAACCATATGAACTATTGCCTGTACTTGTGATTCTGAGACGACTCGTCCCGCCAAAGGAGTGACTACAACCGAGGCTTTTGCTGGCGTGCGGTCTCTTACAAATACGCTCTGCTTTGGAGATGCCAAATGAACCCTCGCACCTTGAATGGAGCCAATCTGAGAAATACTGCGCGCCAACTCCTGCTCCATTGCATTAATATAGCGAACCTGCTCCATAAACTGACTAGTTGTCATTGAGGTGTCGTTATTTAGGGCATCCATTCCCCCTGCCGTTGCGCTTTGAGGAAGTCCTCGAGATGCAAGGAATATCCTTGCTTCATGGTAGCGATTATCCGGAACCTTCAACTGTCCGGTCTTTGAGTCTATTTTTGCATTAAAATCAGCCCCAATTAAGGCAGTATATGCAGCTTGACGGTCTGATTCTGTCAGGCCTGGATAGACTGTTTTATATGGTGGTGTCTGAATCCAGGAATATGCTAGCAAAAATAATCCAAATGCCAAGAATACTAAAATTGCTGGCATCGACTTTCTCACTGCTGGTTGAGACAAGAGTTCGTTTAATCCACCAGTTTTGACAAGTGTTCCTGAAGTTGCCGAAGATGGAAGTCCTTGTGTCGCGGCTGTGGTAGCAGCTAAACGAGGCGTATTCAGCTCTGCTGAATTACTGTTATCTGTTTGTGTCCTGAGATTGAGATCAGCAGGATTTGCTAACGTAGTTGCCATTTATCATTTCTCTTATCAATTATTAAACAGGCATATTCATTATTTCTTCGTATGCCTTCAGTACTTTATTTCGTATTTGTAGGGTCGCTTCGAAAGCTAGGGAGGATTTTTGAATACTCATGACCACATCAGTGAGCGGAACATCTTCTCCTCTCTCATACGCTGTGCGCAAAGCCTTTGAGGCCTGCTGAGTGGCGTTTACATCCTGCAGGGCACCCTTGACAGAATCTGAAAAATTATTTGAGCCACTGACCTTGTTCAAATCAGAAATTTGAGCGCTTGCTCCCTCAGCCGCTTGAGCCTGATACTGTCTAATTTGGCCTAATACAGATTCAATGTTGCTTGAATTGATTGGATTTATCATCATAAGCTCCCTATATCTATCGAGCATAAGCTCTTGTTACCGACATTCCTTCCTCCCGTAACCTCTGAAGTTTATGCCTAAGAGTCCTTGCACTAATACCTAAGGCTTTAGCAGCCTGCTCTCGATTCCTTGTGCTTTGCAAGGCAGTCATAATTGTTTTGTATTCGCTACTCTTAACAGCCTCGGATAAGCATTCAGGATTCATCTCAGAAGAGTTGAATTTTGTGTCACTGAAATGGCTATTTTCGTTTATCAATCCTGCTCTTAATGAGGTCTGACAATGATCTTCAAAATCTGTGATGTCGTCATAGATAAGGTGTTGGCTTTCTATGGTACTTTGCGGTGTTATTACAAGCGCTCGTAAGATTACATTCTGGAGTTCCCGGACGTTACCTGGCCAGTGGTATTGGCTCAGACTTTTTTGTGCTTCAGCCGAAAGCGTGATTCTTGGTCCAAAATGAGTTTGTTGATTAATAAAATGTTCTGCTAAAGGTAAAATATCGAGCGGGCGTTGCTTAAGTGATGGCACTGTCAATTTAAATGCGCTCAATCGGAAGTACAAATCTTCTCTGAATGAGCGTTCTTGAATTGCTGACTTAAGGTTACGATTTGTTGCAGCAATTACACGAATATTTAGATTAATAGATGCTTGGCCACCCAAGCGAGTAATGTTTCGTTCCTGCAACACCCGTAATAATTTGACTTGAAGATTAAAAGACATCTCTCCTATCTCATCAAGGAAAATTGTCCCACCTTGAGCCTGTTCAAAAAGCCCTGGCTGATCTTTTGTAGCCCCAGTAAACGCGCCTTTTTCATGACCAAATAACATGTCTTCAGCCAAATTTTCAGGCATAGCAGCGCAGTTAAACGCAATAAAAGGTTTAGAGTGTCGTGGAGACGCATCATGCAAAATTTTTGCTAGAACTTCTTTCCCTGACCCCGTTGGACCAGACAACAGAACAGTTACGTCTGCCTTGGAAACCCTTTCAGTAAGCGCTAGCAAGTTACGGCTCACTGGATCAGCAAAAATGAAAGATGATTGATTCTTGGGTTCATGGACTTTCGCTATAGACAAAGTTTCCATCCAACCTGCAATACTTTGCTGTTGTGATGGGACAACTGTAGTCGCTCCCTTGCGCATAACCTCAATTGCAAGCTCAAAATTTTCTCGATCTACTCTAACGATAAGTGGAGAAGAACAATTCAGACGTGTTTGTCGAGACTGGACATCTTTCACCAGATTAACATCTGACTGAGCTGTCATTACGATCGCACTAGACTTGCTGATGTCTTCATCACTTAATTCTGCAAATGATCTCAAGATGATGTTCATCCCTCGCGCTTGCAGAGCCTCTATCAAATGAGCTTGGTGATCCTCAGACTGCTCGATCCAAACTAAAGACGTTGATTCCATAACAATCCCTTTTAAGTATTTAATATTTGACGCTTTGTTCATTTAATCTTCTGTTAAGCAAATGCCATGCCAAAGAAAATTATCGAGTAAAAACAATGTTTTATGCCTAGAGTGGCAAGGAAGTGTCAGTTTTTTGCCAGTGGCAACAAGTCAAGATATTGACAAGGTTACCCTGTATGGGAATCGCTTTTAATAGGTGTCGTTTAGATTGTGCTTATTGATTTTTTCTATGAGTGTTGTGCGCTGTAGTCCTAGTAATCTAGCTGTTTGAGAGACATTTCCGTTTGCCTTATCCAGAGCCTGTTTTATTAATCCACACTCAATTTCCAATAGATGTTCTTTAAGTTTAACTCCCTCTTCAGGAAAGGACTCTTGCCCTTGAGCTAGATTTACAACGCGCTGAACGTGATCCAAAATTTCAACCTCAGGGAAAATGTCTAACTGCTGCTTGTCATTATGAGGAGATAGATTAGCATCTTTCGATGTCGAGTCACTCATAACTTCTGCGCTGACTAAAAGGAGCGCATCCGCCGCATCTTGTTCAAGTGACAAACGCATATTTCCGGGGATCATGCTCGATGGTACTTGACGCAAATCAACCTCTGTGCCCGGAAATAGGGCTGTATATCTTGCAACCAAATTAGATAATTCTCGAACATTTCCTGGCCAATCGTAATCACAGAACATCCGCATACTTGAGGTATGCAGTCTAATTGGCTGATTTCCTTGTTTATTGTGTTGTAAAGCAAAAAAATCAAATAAGATCGGGATATCTTCTTTTCTTTCAGCCAGCGCCTTAACTTCTAGTGGCATTACATTTAACCGATAAAAGAGATCCTCTCTAAATTTACCTTGCTCTATTAAAGTCTCAATATTCTTATGGGTCGCAGCAACCACTCTCACATCAATACTAACGCTATTAGATGCTCCAACAGGATCAACGGTTCTCTCTTGGAGCACTCGCAGTAACTTGACTTGGAGATCCATTGACATATCTCCAATTTCATCCAGAAATAATGTCCCTCCATTAGCAAGTTGGAATCTTCCCTTACGATCACCAAGGGCGCCAGTAAACGCTCCTTTTTTATGGCCAAATAGTTCACTTTCAAGCAGGTCTTTTGGAATGGCGCCACAATTAACCGGAACAAAGGGAGCATTAGCTCGATTGGATGAGTCATGAAGAGCTTTAGCTACTAATTCCTTTCCCGTGCCGCTATCTCCCAGTATTAAAGTCGTTGAGTCGCTGGGGCCAACTGTTTTAATCAGATCGCGGAGATAATTAATTTCGGAACTTACTCCGATGATAGAATTGAGTGCTGACAAATAATTGCCCTTGTTAATCTTGGCTATCTAATTTTTACGAGAAATTTTTTTGGATCACTAGCGCTATACATTAATGTATGCTTAATTACGATTCAACCCCTCAATCTCTTAACTATCATACGATTAACTTGCAGGGGTGCTTGAATAAGTTATGGCGGTTGAGTGGCGTAAAACTAATGTCTCTCGTTAAGATTGATCAAATCAGTCAAAAATGTATAGTAGAGCAATTGCAAAAATAACCTAGTAGCTTGAATAGCTTTTATAAATTGATTATCAGATATTTTATAAACTGGTGAATAATTGAAGATAGTTTACATAATACTATTTGAGGATGGAGAACTACTCATCAAGAAAATTTTAATTCTAGCAACCGTCTTTCTTATGCATTCTACCTTTGCATTGAGCACTAGTTTAGAAGCTGGGGAAAGCGCTATGGTTCGCGGTCATTATGGCACAGCTATGCGGGCATTTTTACCGCTAGCAAATGACGGCAATATCGATGCACAAGCATACATTGGACACCTTTATGAAAAGGGATTAGGCGTAACTCAAGATTATGGCGCCGCTATAGAGTGGTATGAGAAAGCAGGATCCAAGGGATCCTTTAAAGCACAACACAGTCTAGGGATGATTTATTTTACGGGAGAAGGAACCTCTTTGAATTACGCTGCAGCATATGAATGGTTCATTAAAGCATCCGACCATAATTTTCCTCCGTCACTTTATATGTTGGGACTCATGTACCACCAAGGGCATAGTGTTGCTATTAATTTTGAGCGTGCTCGAGTCTGGTTTCTAAAGGCCGCTAAACTTGGCTCAGCAAATGCTCAGTTTATGTATGCCTTTATGCTGCAATCTGCCGAAGGCGGCCCATCAGAATCAGATAAGGCAATGGTTTGGGCAATCTTATCGGGAAAAAATGGTAAGGAGGATGCGGTTGCGATTACTGTTCCCGCGGGTATGAACATGACACAGCTTGAAATAGAAACAGCGGAAAAAATCGCCAGTGAATGCTTATCTAGTAGTTATGCTGAGTGTCCAGAGTAGTAGGGTTTATAGTAGAAAAAATAGCCAGTAAGAAGCTAAAGTTTTGTTCTGTTAGACCGATGTAATGTTTGAGTGGCTCAAAACAGGACAGGACAAAAAATGGCTTATAAAAATCGTGGTGCAAATGCTTACCGAAATGTAGATGTTTCCTCTGCTGTCCCATATGCGGATAGTGTTCAATTAATTCAGATGCTTTTTGATGGACTCATGGCTTCTTTGGCTGATGCCGAAGGTCATTTCGATCGAAATGATATTAAAGGCAAAAATGACTGTATCGGTAGAGCAACCAAAATAATTCTTGGCTTACAGAGTGCTTTGGATTTTGAAAGAGGAGAAGAGCTAGCAACAAACTTATCAGAGCTTTACGACTACTGTGTTAGAAGACTTTTGAAAGCAAATATTCGGAATGATATTGAGGGCATCCAAGAGGTAAAATCTCTTATGAGTGAAATTAAGGATGCTTGGTCCCTGGTTCCCCAATTATTGGATAGGGATGTAAACGTCTCCTTAGCCTCCTAAGCGATCTAAGCTCAAAGACGCTACTTTTTATTAGGGGCGCGCTTTTAGGAGCTTTGACCTTTTAATGTCTTTTTAAAAACTGCCGTCAATGACAATTTCGATTCGGCGATTTGTCGCTCTACCCTCATCTGTATTATTTGAAGCTATCGGTTTGGTGTCTGCTAATCCAGACACCATCAGTCCAGTTTTAAAAGAATACTTAGTTAACAAATAGTCTGCCACTGCGCCCGAACGGCCAGCAGACAAATCCCAGTTGGATCTAAATCTTGTTCCAAATGAGGAAATTGGAATGTTATCAGTATGCCCCTCGATTGTTATTAATCCCTCAACCTCATTAATTGCACCGCCAACATCATCAAGCAATAATCCAAATTCATCCTGCAAGATTGCTGAACCACTCTTGAAAGATCCTTGCGATGCTAGTCTTACAATAATCTTGTCGCCTTCCCTAATAACCTCTACACGATCTTTTTCTATGGCGGTCTCCAATTTTTGCCTAACTCTTCTGTATTGTGCAGAAAACATCGCCTCCCATTCTTCTGCGTCAGTAGTAGTCCCCTCTGAGTCTTGAGCAATTTTTAAGCCCACCTTAATTTCTCGCTGAGCTTGAGCTACTTTCATATAAATTTCCAATTGCTCTTGCTGAACCTTTGCCGTAGTAGAACTGGGATTATCTGAGCTACTCACATTGACTATAATACGCTCATCTTCTATTTCAACATCGACCGTTCCCTCGTCAATCTCTTTTGCAAGGGCCTTAACTACAATATCATAGCCTTCATTAGTATCTGAATTGGAGGAGGCTCCCTGATAACCAGAGGGCGCTAGGTCTGAATCAATCTCATCTTGCGTGCCATAACCACTTTGCTCATCTCCTGGCACTGAAAACATGGTATCCCTTATTTTCGCTGTTTCAGCTAGAGCAATTAGAAGCACAAACATGGCCATCAATAAAATGGCCATATCAGAAAAAGTTGCCATCCACATCCCCGCTCCAGTTGGACATCTCTCACAACCTTTGTCACGTTTTGTTCCCATATCTAACTCAGAACTCATAAAGAATTGTCCTCAATGCTTCCCCTAACAATAATCTCTATTCTTCTGTTCGTCGCTCGACCATTTGCCGTATCGTTACTTTCAAGCGGAACAGAGTCTGCTAATCCTGCAACTATTAATCTATCGACGTCAATTCCGGCTTCCTTAATAAGCACAGAAGCAACCGATGAAGATCTAGCCGAGGAGAGATCCCAGTTAGACATAAATCGTTCGCTAAACGCTATTTTGGTATTGTCTGTGTGTCCCTCAATCCTTATGCGCCCTTCAGACAGCGCTAATTGACCGCCAATTTTAAGTAATAAAGTTTCAAACCGAGGCTGTAAACTGTCACTTCCTGAAACAAATGACCCCTCTCCAGCCAGCCGAATTACCAAATCCTCATCTTTTAACACTAATGTCATTTCGCCGCGTGAAATGTTATCTCTAAGGTCTAGACTTAAGCGGTCATATTGCATCTTCGAATTTTGTCGGCGCCTCTCTTTCATTGCCTCAAGTGCAGCAAGATCTTGTTTTCGAACCTCTATCTCTGTCGAGGTTTTAGCCTGGGCACTTAAAACCTTTTCTGTAATACCTAGCACATTTTGTCTGAGGTAGTAATTTTGAGTCGCCTCATCCTTTGCGCTAAAGGACTGCAATTCAACAATAACCTTACTGTCTTCCTTTCTAAGGACTACTTGACCATCTTTAATTTCGGGCGCTAAGCTCTTTTTTAACTCGGTGAAAGTTTGCTCAGTCTGAAGTGCTAATAGCTCCTCTTGACTTAATTTCTTTAGTGAATCGCTAGTGCTTAATAAGTCTGAGATCATCGAGCTTTCGGCAATCGGAATATCAATAACAGGCACAATAACCTTCGCTCCGAAGGCTGCATTTAATGATCCTAAAGCTATAGCTTTTTTCCGCTGGTCCATTTCTGCAAAGTTATACATCAATGCGAAAAGAGCCATAAGTAGGGTTGCCATATCAGCAAATGTAGTCATCCAACCAGGCGCCACGGGGCGACATCGGGGGCACTTTTTGGGGCGTTCGGGGGGGACCTCTATCGTGATGTCACTATCAAGCGTTTGTTCGGCAGCCATCTAAGTTCAAAATTCCTTTTAATTTGCCGCTTCGGCTTGTCGCTTTAGATTCGCCTTTGGGGAGAGGAATGATGACAAGAGATCGCCCAATAATCTTGGATTCCCTCCCTTTTGAATAAATATAACGCCTTCTATAATGAGTTCACTGTTTCTCTCTTCCCGCTTCGCATGGTTCTCTAATTTCTGAGCCCATGGCAGAAACAATCCGTTAGCTAGTAAGGCGCCATAGAAGGTCGTCAATAAGGCCACAGACATCGCATCCCCAATCCCTCCAGGATTACTCTCCAAATTCTTCAATAACTTTACAAGACCAATCAGCGTACCAATCATCCCCATCGCAGGAGCAGTATCACCAAATGCTTGAAGCGTTCCTCTTGCAGAATCATGACGGCTGGCAGTAATTAACATATCCCGCTCTAAAGCTGTGCGAATATACAAGGCATCATTTCCATCAACCAGCGCACTAACACCCTTAGACAGCATACGGTTATTTATTTCCTGACCTTCTAATGCGATCATCCCATCTTTACGGGCAATGGTTGCTAGTTCCACTAGCTGGTCGATTAAATCCTCTGGCTTGTCCACCTTGTGTCTGAAGGTCTTACCGATCCCAACAAACATGGTGCCAAACTCACCTAAGGTTGAACGAAGAAGAACAATACCAAAGGTTCCTCCAAGAACAATCACCATGCCTTGGGGTTGCCACATGACTATCACACTACTACCGTCGCCTATGATGCCAAGCAACATGGCGGCTAAAAATGCCAAAACCCCAGCTAATGTGGCTATATCCATAATTAAATCCTATGTAATTAACTTCAACATCAAATCTAAAAGTTTTGTGTCCCTATTTGGAGCGACACCAAACTTCTAATAATTTTCATCTATAGAATTTTGACCTCGTCATAGTTCATTTGCAATTAACAAGTACATCAGCAAAGCACGTAAAAACACATAGCCACAAGGCTCAGCGCTTACTAGACAAAAAGTCACTTTATCTCTTTTTTTGTCTCTGCATTTTGGGAACAAAACTATAGCATCGGCTTCCTTCAATTTGGGTGACCTCATGACACGGTAACCTTCTAGATTTAAACCCCATCACTGAACAACTGTAGGGTCTTTTCGCATCATGAGTAATTTGGAAATACTTGCAGTCCCAGCAATTAGGTTTATCGTCAATAGTGGCCTGTTTATTAAGCGATTCCATGTCCTTACTTCCAATACTCTTTATAGGCTTTCCAAAGCACTATTACTCCAACACTTGCAACTAAAGACCATGTGAAGACATTGGTAATATCAACACCTTCCAGAAAATTTGATTCAGGTTGGACGCTAAAAAGAACAAAGGCAAGTAACGCTAGAGCAATAAATAGTCTGCTGCGTTGGCAGAATTTGCAGGGTGGATGTTGATGTTCCATATCGCTCCTAAAGAGGCTGTTTTTCTGTGTGAGTAACAACGATTTATTTAAGTTTGTCGACCTCTACTGTAGCCATGGTTATCCATAAATTCAATGGTGCATAACTAAAAAGTTCCGTTGCTAATCTTATGTACATCGACAGTTACAAAAAAAACTAAATGATTAGCCATCTGCAGGATTAAGGTGCTTTTTAAAGCTTTGTAACATTGGCGCTAATTATTTTTACTTCAAAAATCTGCTCATCTCGAGGATAAACTCCTACTCTGAACTTAGAGCGAACAATCACTGACTGTTTGGCATCTATTTTTTTGTTCCAAATTATTGTTTGCGCTACTGTGCCATTAGATACTTGTAGTTGGATATTATTTACAGGGGATTTGGCTAAATTAGTTAACTTAATACCAACTTGAGCAGGTTCTACAATAACAATCATGGCTTGGATATACTTTTTGGGGTTTAGGTTTTGATCAGCCACCATC
>TARA_B100001093_G_scaffold520052_1_pt1 | contig 27455 bp, 20 predicted proteins | sample TARA_B100001093 | Tara Oceans TARA_B100001093 (sample SAMEA2623116) | marine metagenome | biome: marine biome (ENVO:00000447); feature: surface water layer (ENVO:00002042); material: "saline water (ENVO:00002010), including plankton (ENVO:xxxxxxxx)" | depth 5 m | reverse complement strand
AAAAAAAAGGCAAAAAACCTACAAACTTACAGTTTTTTGCCCCCGGTATTAATCATGTCAATATGATTAAATCTTTTAAAAAGTAGCCAATAATTCATCTTGTTAATCATTATAGTCCATTTTTTTGCGTGAATCAACCTTTTTTGGAGATTATAAAAATAATTAAAAACACTGCTTTTTCTTTATTTTTATGCCTTTAATCCAAAAAAATCTAATTATTACTTAAATCAAATATTTTATATCAATCTAGTTTGCATTAAATTTTTTAATGAATAAATCTCAAAAACCAATCATTGAAAATATTTACGCTAGAGAAATTTTAGACTCAAGAGGCTTTCCAACTGTGGAAGTGGAAGTCACAGCTTCGGGTCGTGTAGGAGTCTCTGCTGTGCCTTCTGGTGCATCTACCGGAGAGTTTGAAGCTCTTGAATTAAGAGACAATGATAATAAAAGATTCCATGGCAAGGGCGTTAAAAAGGCTGTTTATAATATTACTAATCACTTTGCTCCTTGTTTAATTGGTAAGGATGCAAGTAATCAAAAGCTAATTGATGACATATTGCTAAGCTGTGATGGAACTCCTAATAAAAGTAAATATGGAGCTAATGCTAGCCTAGGAATCTCAATGGCGAGCGCAGTTGTAAGCGCTAATTTTTTTAATAAACCCCTATACAAGCATTTAAACAACTTTAGCAACTTAATGCCTGTGCCTATGATTAATGTTTTAAACGGTGGAATGCACGCTGATAAAGGATCTGACTTACAAGAAATTATGTTGTTTCCCCATGGAATTAATACGTTTTCAGATTCTATTCGAATGGGTTCAGAAATTTTTCATCAACTACAAAAGGAATTGAAGAAGCAAGGATTGGGTACAACTGTTGGGGATGAAGGCGGTTTTGCTCCTTCTCTAAAATCAAATAGTCATGCGATTGAAATGCTTCTAAGTGCGATTGAAAGTAGCGGTTATAAAGTTGGTTCAGATGTTTCATTAGCGCTTGACGTTGCTGCTTCCAGCTTTTATAAAAACGGTATTTATTCATTAAAAGTAGATGGTAACAATTTGGATTCGGATGGAATGATAAGGTTTTATGAAAACCTAATAAACCAATATCCCATTATTTCGATTGAAGACGGCTTAGATGAAAACGATTGGGAAGGATGGACTAATCTCAATAGTGCTATTGGCGATAAAGTACAAATTGTTGGAGATGATTTGACAGTAACAAATCCATTAAAACTTCAAAAAGCTATAGACAACAATGCAATTAATTCAATTCTCATCAAACTTAACCAAATAGGAACAGTTTCTGAAACAATTGAAGCAATCGATATAGCAAAGCAAAATAATTGTAATTTTATTATATCACATAGGTCTGGTGAAACAGAAGATACATTTATTTCAGACCTTTCAGTTGCAATGGGTGGAGGGCAAATAAAAACTGGTTCTGTTTGTAGATCAGACAGAACAGCAAAATACAATCGTCTTTTACGAATTGAAGATGAATTAGATAATCCTATTTACGGTAATAAATTAAACTTTATATGATGAAATCTTTTTTCACTTTAACAAATTTATTAATGGTGCTTATTATTACCGGGTGTTTATCTCTCATTTTTTTTAGCGATAGGGGTCTAATTAATCTATGGACTTTAAAAAAAGAAAAACTTGAAATCCAAAAAGATATTAATATTCTTAGAAATCAAATCATTATGCTTGAAAAAGAAGAAGAAAAGTTAAAATTTGATGAAAAATATATTGAACGAATTGCAAGAGAAAAATTTAAAATGGTAAAACCAGGTGAACGTGTTTTTAGAGTAGTTGAAGAGTAATTTTATCTAAAAACATCTTTTGCAACAGAAAATGATTTAACATCTGGGAAATGATATCTTACTAATTCAGCAATAAATTGAGACATTACTTTTTTATCATAGGTTGTAGTAAAGTTATTTTTATTTAAAATAAAATCAGATTCAAATATATTGCTTAAATCTGCTAACAATTCTGAATTTTTTTGTTGAAACCTTTTTACAATTGGGTGACCTTTTGCATTAATGATATCGTAACCGCTATTTCTTAAAAAATGTATAAGAAAAAAATAAAATGCGTTGTTTAAATTTTTATCATTTTTTTCAAAGAAATTCATAACCACGTTTAAAACTTTGTATGTTGTTTTATCGGGTATATTTTCATCAAATGTCTTATCAATAATCTCTAACATCGCTGTACATAGTACTGTCTTTTTGAGATCGCTACATATATTTGTCCAATCGTTTAAAAGCTTAGAGCTATAAACCGGATGTATTTCTCTTTTAGCATAATGTGAATAATCTATTCTTATTTCATTAAGTTGTTGATAAATAGCTTTATTCGGTGATTTTTGACGCATTGCTGCCTTAATTATATATGTTGCCTTTCCTTTCTCTAATGTGAAGAGACGTACTATCAAACTAGATTCTTTAAATATACTTGTTTTTAGAACAAATGCTTGAGTTGAAATTTTCATTTTGGAGATTCTATTTTACCCCAACCTTTATGTGTAAGGCTACCAAAATAAAGCTTGTCATCATACTGTTTAACGCTTGTTATTGGCGAATAAGCATCTTTTCCACCATATTGAAGGTTGTATAAAATATTTCCATTTTTGTCAATTCCTAAAGCAAATGCATAAGGCTCTGGCTGAGGCTGTAAAAAATCTGGTAATTTTAAAGCTAGCTTTCTAATAAAAGGTTTATCTGATGTTTGATCAATAAAGTTGTTTCTTACAGTAAAAAGAGCCACCCAATAGACTCCTTTCCCGTTTGAAGAAATATTATCTGGAAAACCGGGCAAATTTTCAACAATAATCTCTGAAGTGCCAGCTTTTTCTCCTTTGAGCCAATATTTTTTTATTCGGTACATAAATGTTTCATTAAATAACACAAAAGAATCATCGGGGCTTACAGCAACTCCATTTGCAAAATATAAATTATCAAGTAGTGTTGTAGTGAGTTTTGTTTTGGGATCATAAACTAACAATCTCCCATTTGGAGTATGTTCCATGACTTCTATTCTATCCTCGCCATATCCAAATTTAACTGAAGCATCAGAAAAATAAATTTTCCCATCATTTGCAATATCTAGGTCATCTGTAAAATTGAGTGGAATGCCGTCTGTGTCTGATTTTGTTGAAAGGGTGGTAGCAACCCCTTGTTGGTTGATCGATATTAGTCCTTTAATTGCATCTGCAACAATTAGATTGTTATTAGCATCAAATACCATACCAAGTGGGCGACCACCAGTATTACAAAATTTGCCCAAGGAGCTCATAATGACTCCGTCATGGTAACCTGCATATAAAGTTTGACCGCTAATAGCTATATCTTCTGGGCCGTAATTTCCATCATTTTCCCAAAATATCTCTATATTTTTCAAATAATCATTTTTTTCATAAACGCCTGTCATTGGTGGCGGTTTGGGAGAATCCCAAGCAACTGGATTAATCGGGACTGGCCACAGAAAAAGATAAAAAAAATAAATTAATAGAGGATAAGATAAGGCTTTAATAGCTAAGCTTCCTCAGATTCAGAAATTTTTTTATAATCATACCTAGTATGCTTTTGCAAAGATAACCAGGTGTTTAGCTGGTTTATTGGAATAAATACATTTTTTTGTATTATCATCAACGTCCTCTATAATGCAACGGATGGTAGCTTTGGTTTCTTCTTTGATTTTTAGTTCTGTGTCATCGGAACCATCCCAATATGCTTTAATGAACTTATTCTCTGAAGATATGATTTTGAAAAAATGGTCGAAATCTTCTGCTGAACAAGTATTCTCTTCCATAAATGTTTTCGCTTCGATAAACATTTTGCTTTGAATATCCGCTAATATATCTTGCACTTGATTTAAACTGTCGAGATTTAACTGTTTTTTCTCTCTATTATCTCTTCTGCAAAGAGTTACTAGATTGCTTTCAAACTCTTTAAGTCCAATCTCCAACCTAATTGGGACGCCCTTTAGCTCCCACTTATTAAACTTGAAACCTGGACTGCCATCACTATTGTCTACTCTAGATCTTACATTAATACTACTTAATGTATTAGATATATTGTTGATATAATCTGAAAACTCTCTTTCGTTCTCTTTTTTTGAATTAATTGGTATTATAACAATCTGAATTGGTGCTATCTTTGGTGGAAGCTTTAATCCGTTATCATCTCCATGTACCATTATAAGAGCACCAACCATCCTAGTACTTACTCCCCAGCTTGTTGCATACACAGGTAATTCTTTATTATCCTGGCTTTGAAATTTGACATCAAATGCTGATCCAAAATTTGTTCCAAGATAATGCGACGTTCCTGCTTGTAGAGCTTTTTTATCACGCATCATTGTCTCAATTGAAAATGTTTCATCTGCCCCTGCAAATCTTTCGAGTTTTGATTTTCTACCAATGATTGTTGGTATAGCTAAGTATTCTTCAAAAAGTGTTCGATAAACTTCGACAATATCTAAAGTTTCCTGCATTGCCTCTTCTTTGGTTGCATGTGCCGTATGTCCTTCTTGCCATAAAAACTCTGACGTTCTTAAGAAAAGTCTAGTTCTCATCTCCCACCTTACTACATTTGCCCATTGGTTTACTTTTAACGGAAGATCTCGGTATGACGTTATCCATTTTCTGAACATATGCCATATAATAGTCTCCGAAGTTGGTCTAACAATTATTTCTTCTTCGAGTTTTGATGTAGGGTCTACATGTAAGCTTCCATCTTCGGAAATCAATTTTGAGTGTGTAACCACTGCGCATTCTTTTGCAAAACCTTCCACATGCTTGGCTTCTTTTTCTAAAAAACTTTTTGGAATAAATAAAGGAAAGTAAGCGTTTTCGTGCCCGGTATCTTCAATCATTTTGTTTAAAGAGTCCCTAATATTAGTCCATAACGCAAAACCGTATGGCTTTATGACCATAGTTCCTTTTACGGGACCATAATCTGCTAAATCTGTATCTAGTATAACATCTGTATACCATTTAGAAAAATTTTCACTTTGTTTCGTAATTTTTGCCATTTACTTACACTTTAATATGTTATAAAGTAGAGTTAATTTAAAGAAAATCCAATACAATGAAAAAAGCTATATTTTCCACAGAGATTTCCTTATTGAGAAGAACTATGCAGAGACTTCTAAGAAGAAATGCATACTCGAATATAACTAAAATTTTACGAAAAACACACCAAGCCGATGTTGCACAAATAATGAGAAGCTTCAATCAGTTTGAACAAAAAACTATTTTTTCGTTATGCCCAACTGCGCTTCACAAGGCAAGACTACTGGAAGAACTTGATGAGGCGCTAATTGAAAATGTTTTGACAAAAGAAGGTGTGATTAATATATCCAAAATCTTTAGATACTTGGATACCAACGATCAGGCTACAATTATTAGCATGTTTGGGGAAAAAAAACAGAATGAAATTCTTAAAAAGATTGAGGTGGATGATAAAGAAGAAGTTGAAGAAATAATGTCTTATCCAGATGATAGTGCAGGTAGTATTATGACTAAAGAGACGTTTACACTTAATCAAAATACTACAATCAAAGATAGTATTAAAAAATTACAGTCTTTTCCAGAAAATGATAAAATTTTTTATTTATATGTTTTAAATAATAAAGAAAAACTTGTTGGGGTTGTTTCGTTGCGTACTCTAGTTACCTCAAGCAACAACAAAAAGCTTAAAGATGTTATGATCAAAGATATTCACGCAGCCACCACTAAGACCGATCAGGAAGAGGTTGCTAAAACAGTTGCTCAGTATAACTATCTAGCGCTTCCTGTAGTAAATAGACAAAATAGATTTTTGGGTATTGTCACAATTGACGATGTTGTAGACATTATAAGAGAAGAAGCATCAGAAGATTTCCTTCAAATGGCTGGGGTAGGTAAAGACAGAGAGATTCTATTAAAAACTCCTTTTGAAAATGCAAAGTCTAGGGCACCCTGGATTTTAGCTAGCTTGATAGGTGGTATTTGTGCTGCTTCTATCATTAGCTATTTTAATTCTTTGCTTGAGCAACTTATTGTATTAGCCGCCTTTATTCCTGTCATAATAGGTATCGGAGGGAACGTAGGGACCCAATCATCAACAATTGTTGTAAGAGGATTAGCGACAGGAAGAGTAGATGAAGCAAACACCTTTCTTTTAATTATAAAAGAAGTTATTGTCGGTGCGTTATTAGGCGGACTGTATGGTATTGTGGTAGGCTCAGCTTCTGAGTTGATTACTGGCGTTCCTATGAAAGATTTAGGCCTTGTAGTGGGTCTAAGTATTTTTTGTTCTATGACTATTGCAACCACTGTAGGCGCAGGCGTCCCGATTATGCTCAAAAAGTTAGATTTTGACCCAGCTATCTCCACCGGCCCTTTTGTTACAACTGCTATTGATATTATTGGAGTAGCATTATATTTTTATATAGCGTCTACCATATTAATAAATTGATTAAATATATACAAATATTCATCCTGCTCTTAACAGCGCTTTTTAGTTCTGACGCTATTAAACATAGCGTCTCACTTCAATATAGCATCAATGAAAAATTTCAATTATTGAATTTAAAAGATATTATATCAATTGAAATAAACGACAAAAAAATAGAAGTAAAATCTAAGGGTTTTGGTAAATCTTTGCTTGAAGAAGATATTGAATATAAAAATCAAAATTTATCAGATGACAGTCTGTTTCATACAATATTGGTAAATAAAATAGTTCCTTTAACAGAAGATGAGTGGATTGATAGATTTCTGCTTGATAACCTTTCTGTTCAAACTCGATTTCTTTTTTCAGAAGTAATCGATGGAAAAAGGGTATATAGATTGGATATCAAGCAATTAAATAAAGATAAGGAAGATAATCTTATAAATACGGTAATTTTAAATAGTGATATTATTAAAATATGGGCTGATAGCGAAAAAAACATTATGAAAATTAGTTTTGAGTATAAAAATATATCTTACGTCATTAAAGTAAAAGATGAAAAATAAAATATTATTAACGCTTTTTTTATTTTTTTGTATATCCTGTTCATCTTCAATCGGTAACATAGAAGCTGCATCAAAATCGAAAAGTAATCCAATTTTCTTAAAAAATGATATGTCAATTGAAGCAAACCAAATGAATGAAAAGATTTTATATCCTTTAGGAAAAATTTCAATACCTACAAGAGATAGTCTTCTGCCCAACGCTATTCGTTCTTATAGAAATGGTATACACGAAGGAATAGATTTTATCTCACCCTATAATACTCCAGTATATGCATCGTTGAGTGGAATAGTAGTAGTTGCAAATATAACATATAAAGATTTAGATATTGGAAAATATAATTCATTTTTAAAAACCACTAAAAAGCTTAATAAAACACCAAAAGATATCTATACACATGTTTTGTTAGGAAAATACATAATCATTGACCACGGTTTTGATTTCATTGATAATTTCAGAACTACCACTACATATGCGCATTTATCTAAAATAAATAATAACATATCAAGCGGAACGTATGTAAATAAGGGTGATTTAATAGGTTACGTTGGCAATACTGGAACAAAATATGCTTCACAGTCAAATAAATTAGGAGCACACTTACATTGGGAAATGCACTTTGAAAATGATAGTAATATTTATTACCTTGGTGAAAATATAGCTAATGATAAACTTATTAAATTAATTAAAATGTACTTTGAGGGAGAAAAGAATGAAAAAGATTAATATTTTTATGCTTCTTATAATTATACTTAGTTGTTCAAATTCAAATATTGGGGATAATAATATTCAAATGACAAGTGATTATATTGTTAAATCTGATATAATCTTAAATAAAAAAGACATAAGAAATAAATTTACATATCCGTGTAGAAAGATAAACACAAATTTACCAGAAAACATAAAACAATTGCCCGGATCAAATTACTATTTTTTTAATGAAACAATTGAAAAGACATCACTAACCCTTAAGTGCAAAGAAGAATCAATTATATATCCAATTGCAACAGGAGTTGTAACAGATATTCAAAAAAAGAGCTATAATGTTTTTAAAGAAAATGAGATTTTTCAATTTTACTTTGATCGTATGATTAAGGAGGTTGGGTATTTACCTTATGATCTAAAAAAAATTCTATATAAAAATTATGTAATAGTAGATCACGGATTTTATTTTACAGAAGGTGTTAGAGTCATATCTGTTTATACAAACTTAAAAGATATTCCTAGTGATTTAAAATTAGGTGACGAAGTTGGTTTGAATACTACATTAGGTTTGATAAATAATAATGGTATGGATGTATTGTCATTGACTTTATTAAATGATGATAAAGGAGAACTTAAGGCGCAAGAGGATATTATTAATCTCGAAATTCATTTTCAGAAAGGTAGGAATAAGTCCTATCTTGGCGAAGGTGTTAACTATAATAACAATCCTTTATATTTCGATGAATTATTTAAGTAAAAAAAAGGTCTACATTTTAAAACGTAGACCTTTTTAAAAGGAATTGCGGTTTTACTTATATCTTAAAAACTAAAACTAACTTCAACTGAGCTGAAATCTTCAAAGAATTCAACGCTTTGTCTATAAGCGTAAGATATTGATACAACAGTTGCATCCATTTCAAGATCAACACCAAAACCCAGAGTAGCTCCCCAATTTGATTCAGTATAATCTTCCCATGTTGTCTCTGATAAACTTGTTGGTTTATCACCTGTTTGTACATTCATCTTTGTACCAGCTGCAATCCATACATTACCTTTGTGATATTTAGCTCCCAATGATAAAGTATTTAGTTGGTAAGAGAAATTTTCGAAACTTGACATTACCGTAACATCATCAGACAGTTTATAGCCTACTGCTATGTCCAAAGATGTAGGTAATGGACTATCCATAGATGTCATTGCAAAATTTTCATCCTTTGTCCCTGGTTGTGTTCCGTCTGGTGTAAGTTGCTGTTCAAGACCTGTACCTTCATATTGCAACCTAGAACCAAGATTTTTTAGGGCAACACCTACAGTTAACCTATCGTTAGGAAATTTATATTGAACTCCAACATCGGCTGCCATTGCAGTCGCACTTACATCTTCAATTGTTTCTGATACTAGTTTACCTACAACACCAACTTTTACTCGATCAGAAATACTTCTTCCAATTGCCAAGTTCGCTACTAAAAATGATGGGCTATATGTAGTTCCATCACCCTCTGTGCTCATTGCTGTTGTTTTTAAAATATCACCAAAGTCCATTGTTCTTAAACTAACAGCCATGTTGGTTGATTCGTTTAAAGGCATACCAAATGATAAATTAGTAAGCTGTGTATCAGCTATGTAATCTCCACTTGATACCATTCCTGCCATTGATGATAAATTTGCTACCCCTGCAGGATTTACATAAATAGAGTTTAAACCGCTAACAGACGAACCGTTTGCAGTTGATAAAGCAATATTCATATTTCCCTGTGGTATTAAAAGTTGGGCACCTCCGGCAGTACCAGCTGAGTTCACTGTACCTGCGAAGATTGTAGCACCTAAAATAGATGCTACTAATCCAACTTTTAAACTATTAAATATTGTATTTTTCATAATTATCAATTCCTTTTATAGTTTAATATGTGTCTATACGCATTTCTGGTTGAACAATCGCAAGCTTCATTACTTTTTCAGTATTTTTAGCATCGACGTGTGCGAAATACATACCACTTGCAACAGGAAGACCAAACTCATTGTTTAAATCCCATGTTAAGTGTTGTGATCCTGTGTCGTTGTGTTTTAGCAATCTTACTAAAGTACCATCTACAGCGTATATTCTTACTGTTGTTTGGCCTTCAGCTGGAAGATTACTAAAGTACACTCTTTGATCGTATGGACCTGTTTCTTCTACATTTGCTCCATAATATGGATTTGGCCATACTGTAATCTCTTCGTTTGAATATTCTTTATAAGCCACCATATTTTCTGCAGTTGAGAATGTGAATTCTACTGATGATGAATTAGGCTTATTGTTAGTCAATGCCCATGCACCAGCGTCAGCAAAACCATATGCTGCAGAACCTGCTGCAGTTGGAAGCGGACTTCCTGGAGCGCCTCCTGCTTTATCTGTTGATAGCTCACATAAAGCTGTATCAATGTCAGCTGCGGCACACGCTGAACCATCAGCAACATATCTCCAACCACCAAAATATGATGTATAAATCAGTCCTGAGAAGTATGTTCCATAGAATGAAGTGTTTGTTCCACCTGCTGTTGGAGCAATAAGATTGGAAATATCCATATCACATCCACCACCATACCATATACCGTGGTAATGTTCACAACCACCATTATAGTATATATCGCCCTCAGTTAAATATGTTGATTCTAAGGTTGGATCATATGGTGTACTCTGATAACCCATGACATATATAGGTTCATATGCAACGTTGTTATAATATGGACCGAATTGATCACGAGCCTCTTGAACATCATACCAACAATCACCAGTACCATCAGTGGTAGGTGTACAAGTTGCAGATTTTGGACCATAGGCATCTTCTATAGCTTGTCTTTCTTCTCTAGTCATACCTTCTCTGAAACCTGGATAGGTTGAATAAGGTTTTCTATTAAGGTTGTAGTCAGCTAAAGACCATGCGTTATCTCCATCGATATCTTCAAAAGTAACCCATAATTGTTCTTTTCTTCCATCTACTGTAAATCTGTAAACACTAAATGGTACCATACTTGATCCAAATCTACCTGAACCACTATATGGCCACTCGTGCGCTACTGAAGGTGTAGAAAAGTCAAATACAACGTCATCTGTTCCTTGGTAGTCGTAAACATCAAAGTCCCATTGATGATCATCAAAATAATTACCAGATGCAGATGGCTGATTTACACCACCTTGTGCAGGACCTAGTCTATTTTCTACAACACCTTTTGTTGCAGAAAGTGAGGCACCGAGTGTATAAGTATTTCCTAATTCACCATAAGAAACATTAGGATCTCTAAAGGCAGCAGTTGCATAATTGTCAACTTCGCTTGAAGAAATTTCCTTCATGTTATTATGTCCTGGTGCTGGACCACTTACAATTAATCTGAATCCTTCCATAACACCACCGGCTTCAAGACCAACAGTGGCTCCTGTTTTTAGATCAACACCATCTTGGATAGTATTATCCTCAACTAGCACATCGCCTGTTGTTACATTTGTTAATGTCCAATTAACTAGGTCTTCACCTTCATAAGTGTCTTTGAATGTTACTTTATAATCGTCCCCAGTAATTTGAGTTGGATCTACAACTTGAATAGTTATTGTTCCATCGCCTAAACCAGCTTTATCATATGTTACTGCTGTAGCTAGTGCATCTGACATATCTAGTGTCATATTCTCAGCAGGTCTGAATGATATCTGCGATGGAGAACTTTCTAACATTTTTGGAATACCCAGCGCATTATAACCGTACGCAGACACTCCAAAATAATATTCTCTATTTGCTAGTAAGCTTGAGTTATTAATATAGTCTTGTGTAACTGTAAATTCAGTTGACACACCTGCATCAGTACCGTCAGCTACTGCTATATCGATATTCATACCATAATTAGGGTCAAAAACTGTATCGACTATTTCCGTGATACCGTTTGCCTTATCAAGTGTTGCAACTACTTTAGCTCCAGCACCTGTTGGATTTGAATATTGATAAACTTTATATCCTTCAAATTCAAATGAAGTAGCGTCACCGTTAGCATCTAAGTCAACTAAACTCTCAGCTGTATAGCTCACAGCTGCAGCATCCCAGTAAAGCTTGACAGTAGATTTATCTACCAATGCACCTACAATAGGTGAAGGAGGTGAGTCCGGTAATGCAAAATTAATGTCGTATGCTAATTGAGCTAACTGGTCAACCTGTTTCAAAACTTCAATAGAAGCAAGTGAAGACACGGTTGAATAGGCAGCTAAAGCACCATAAACAATTTCTTGAGTAGCTCCTGCTTCAAGCGTAAAAGGACCTGTTGATTGAAGGAATCTTCTATCATCCGGCTCTCTTACGTATCCATCTACTGGATTTAACGCAAGCTCTGCTGCGGTTACTGTACCGTCGCCATCAATATCTGCGGCAACAGATGGGTCACCCCAAAATGAGAAATTAGAATAACATGTTCCGCCAGCAGCAACACCTTCACAATCCACGTAAGGGTTGTTACAAGTTCCGTCCGCTAACGATTCTGGAGTACAAGTTTCTCCAGTAATTTGTTCCTCTAGTTGTGTACCGTCAGATCTTAATCCTTGAAGACCAAAATAAAACTCATCTGGATCTTCTGGGTCACCAAAAACGGCGTCACTATTAATAAATAAGTTATATCCTGACAAACCAAGATTTTTCATACCTGAAACAGTTTCTCCAAACTGCTTAGCTCCTGGACAAGTACCACCGCTTATTTCTGCTTGGGTACAAGGTACAGCTGGACCTTGGAAAAAGTCATATCCAACAGCTGGACCAGGACCATATTCAGTTGCGTCCCACTCAGGATCAACACCGTCATTATAACAATAACCTAATGATAGTGTAGGGTCTACACCAATAAGGTCAGCATCATATTTTCCGTTATCTGGGTCAACCCAAACTCCAAAATATGCATCTGTAATGTCCTCATCTGTCATGTTTGTCATTGCGTGTTTCATGAAAACAATATCACCAAATGCATCTGGACGGTCAAAACCAAACATTGTTGTTCTCACTTCAACGTTTGTTGGTAATCCACCAGAAATACTTTTTCTTGTTGGTACTGCATCATTTTGTATTGACCAAATTACCTGATCACCAACAAATTCAGGATGATCTGGACCATTTGGTAATGGAGAATAATTGCCGTCTCCATCAACGTCCACCCATGGTGCACCTTGATCGACTGGCCACTCCTGGAAATCAAGATATAATATCGGATCAGCTAACATAGCTTTACTAACATTATAAGTTCTTGTGGAAGCTGCATTTGGATCTCCACCATATGGACCTACTTCCATATCTGAAGAGAACTCATTACCTACAACTCTTAGGTCGCCCGCGCTATCTAGCCCGGCAAACCACCATGATTGTGCATAAATCAGGAACACTCCTGAGTTAGCCCATTCACCACCAATTCCTCTAACATTGTTAACCACTAATCTTCCATCATTTGCCGTATCTATGGTCCAACGATTCACGTTGAATTCCTCATAGTCTGTTGGCATTGTGGAAAAACCTACATATCTACCTGCACTGTTTTTCTTATCTTTTGCATCAACAGTGGTTGGCAATAGTAACATAATAGCTAACGTTATGTATAAGACATTTTTTAAATAGTTCATTACATATTCTCCGTTACATTAAAAGTTATAATTTAATCCAAGTCTGACTGTTCTTGGTGCTCCGAATCTACCAGAACCTCCAATTAAGTCATTGTAAAGATTTTCAGCTGGCACATCAGGATAGCTTCCTAACCAATTAGATACCCATGCTTGACCAGACTCTGATCCAATCCAACCATCGTCGTCCACCATTCCGGATGTACTCCAATGACCCAATTCTTGATCAGTGTTTAATAAGTTTGCAATAGAAACATACATATTGACACTACTGCTGCCAATATTAACCTTCTTGTCTACTCTTAGATCAACATTAAAGTATGATGGACCTATTGATGAGTTTAGTGGACCGTCTGGTGTTGCAGGTCTTGTATTACCAAATACCTGTGAACCCATTTGCATTGGTGTATATCTAGTACCACTACCGTATTTAACTATCATATTAAATCCGCTATCTTTTGTAATACCAGTCATTGCTTCTGATCTATAGTCAATTACAGCGTTTGCTGTATGAGTTTGGTCATAAGATAGCAATGAAAGTGTTTTTGGATATTCACCCTCTAAATATGATACATAATAGTTAGAACTTCCTGTAGAACCAGTACCTCTTGATTCAGAAAGCGTATAATTAATCTGAGCTAATAATCCATTTACTCTTCTCATTTCAAAACTAGCTGTTACACCTTGAGAAACTAAGAAGTCACCATTTTTATATTGTGCCCATTGAAACTGTGATAAAGATTCAGATCCAAGAGTTGAAATTTGGGCATTGTTTCTATTTTCTAAGAAAAGATAGTCTTTACTTTCTTTGTAAAAACCTTCCAACTTAATTGCTGCATTCATACCAACCATCTGTTCAACACCTATTTCATATTGTGTTGATCTTTCAGGTTTTAATGCTGCGTTACCTGTTGTGGTAAAATTACCTAACAGAAAGTTTGAAGAAATTTCTGTATCTGATACATATAGATTGCTTAGCTCAACTGGTTGCCAGTATTTACCATAATTAGCTCTAAATACTGCGCGATCTGAAATTGGGAATGCAATACCTATTCTTGGTTGAAGGTCGGTTTCTTTAGGTACCGCTCTCCATGCATAGTTGCCATTTTCATCACCATCTCTATTCAATCTTAATGATGTAAAATAAAGTTGATCATATCCGTCCGCATCTCCTTTACCATCACCATCTGAGTCTGGTGCCATTGCACCACTATCAAATGTTTCGTAAGCTAAACCAAGCTGAACGACAACATCTTTTAATTCAAACTTATTCTGAAGATATGCTCTGGTTTGTTCTGGTTCTCCAGGTGCAAGCATATGATCTGTTTCGTTATATGTACCGTTCCATTCATTTCCGTAAATATCGTATCCTAAGTTTGTTACATAACTATCTTTAAGCGTTGAGAACTCCCAATCTGCTGGAGTAACGTTTGCATCGCTATATTCAGTAGAAGATATAGTTCCATCACCATCTTTATCTAAAAGATTGAAGTTGTATGTAATTCGTTCTGGGTTCGGGTTGCTGTAAAAAGAAATTTCATGATTTTCTACAGATGCACCCATTTTTAATTCATTGTACCCTATTTGGTTAGTGTAATCAACACTTAGGGTGTTTGTATCAGTATTTCTTTTATAGTAAGAGCTATACTGATATCCAAAAGATGATTGACCTAAAAGACCAACCAACTGTGCTGATGCGTTGCCTAGTCCGTTTCTTCTCCAGAAGTAATAAGGGTCTATGTTTGACATGTTTAAACTACCATTAGCAACTGAAGCTTGATCAGGAAGATCTGTGCTTCTAACTCCATATGCAGCTAAATCGGTTCCATGTCTTTCGTTAGATGTTTCTGTTTCATATGCTTGATTAGACAAAGTAACCTTAACATATGATAGCGGATTAATCGCATAGTTAATATTTAAATATGCTAGATTAAATGAATTTTCATTATATGATCCTGATCCAGTTCTTCCAGTATTATATATCTGTGTTGAATTAGATGATCCTCTATTTACACCCTCTGATGATTGGACACCTAATTTTAATTTTAAGGAACCGGCAGAGTATACCAAATTACCTACGAATCTATTGGTTTCTGAATCATCATGTGTTTTTGGTCCCCAAACTCTTCTGTAGTCTGAATAACCTAAATACGTGGTAGTATTCAGTTCTGGCGATAGAGTTGAAGACTGTACATTTCCATCTGTATTATTTCTAACTATTTCTTGGACCGCCATAACATTATCTAAAGCTTCACATTCTGCTTGAGTTGCACAAGGAGTAACCGTACCTCTTACTCTATAACCAGAAGATAGTGATCCTAAAAACTGAGTATTTGTATATGAAGCATACATTCTTAAGTTGTCTGCTATTGGTCCACCAACATCAATATTTAAGGTTTGGTATCCGTCTGAATAAAGTTTATCTTTTTCAGTTGATGGGGTGTCACTTCCTAAAGCGGTAATAGCATTAACTCCAAAATTCCAGTCATTTCCACCTGATTTAGTAGTCAAATTGATAACACCACCATTTGCACCACCATATTCAGATGAAGCTCCACCAGCTTGAACACTCACTTCCTGAAGAGCCTCTTGAGATACTTGACCAACGAAATTGCCGCCTCCAAATAAATCTTTTACCGGAACACCGTCAATTAAATATTTGTTATCTCCGCTTCTACTTCCACGGAAGTAACCATTTACCACACCGGCTTGAAGATTAACAATGTTTCCAACTCCTCTTACAGCAAAATTATCTATTAACTCTTTGCTAACAACTCTTGTTGTATTAGTTGCGTTCGTGTTGACGAGCTTTCTTTCTCTTACAACATTAACCTCTTCTCCGGCTACGGACGCTACATCCATTGCGAAGTCAACAGTTGTAGTAAAACCAACAGAGGCCTTAACGTTTGATTCTACGTATGATTTGTAACCAATGTATTCAGCTCTAACTGAATAATTACCAACCGGTACGTTTAGAATGAAGTATCTACCCAACTCATCTGTTGCTGCTCCAAGATTTGAACCTTCAACAAAAACGTTGGCTCCAACTAAAGGTGTTCCATCAGCGCTTGTTACAACACCGGCTAACTTTGCGTTAGCAGTTTGTGCAAACATTGCTGAAGATAAAACAACAATAGTGAAAATTGCTTTAATGTATTTAACCATTTATAACTCCTTATTTAATTCTCAATTTAAGTGTATATAAATTTTATTGTGGAACATTCCACACTATTAAATGTATAATTTATTTTACTCTTAACCCTTAAGTGTGCACTAATGGCTTAGCGCAATTAGCACATCTTTTACAAAGTTGAATATTAATTCTAAGTATGTCAATATTTTTTTATTTTTTTTATTTTGTAAAAATTGATATTTAATTGGTGTTTAATGTTCTTTGTTTGATATACACATATATATATATATGTATAAAATATCGTTTTTAAAATGTTGTGCTATTTTGGAGATTGATAAATTACTTTGCCATTAAAGTCTTTTAGATCTTTGAAGTTTAACTCTTGTTTCTTTAATGCATAGTTGAAAAATTTTAAAACTGATTTATCCATTACGTAATCAACAATTTTTTTATCAATCTTTCCTACGCTATCTAGCGGTAAAGCAAATGGTGCGTTTGTATTATATATTAATTTTATATCTGTATAAGTATAATGCAGGCTGTTTTTAATATACGCAGCATATTTATTTTCATTACTGTTCATTATTTTATTATATATTTTGAAGTTTTCTCTTCCTTCAACAGAGTTATTGATATCTCCAACAATGTCTTGATCAACAAATTGTTCTTGTCCAATATGAAGAAAGGGTTTATTATTTTTTGTTAAAAATTCATTCTCTAGTAGACCAAAAAACCATCCATCAAATGCAACACCAGCTTTTATTTCTTGGTTTTTTAACAGACTTAAATATGTTGTTCCTCCTCCCATTGAGTGGCCCATAGATCCGATGTTATTAAAATCGATAATATCAATAAATGGATTTTTTATATCTCCTTGTAAATTCTCTTTTTTGAGCTCCTTTAACATAAATTCCATATCTTGATATCTATATTTTATTAGCAAATTTGTATAATACTTTTTATGATATTGCGCCTGTTCGTTCCAATCTATGTTTTGTTTGTACGGTATAATATTGCCGTCTTTATCAAAGGTAACGCTTGCATTATACGTGTGGTTACATGCTATTACAATGTAACCATGACTAACCAACTCTTCAATTTGTGATGTGTTTTGATTTAACATTCCACCGTCGCCATGTGAAAAAAGTATTAAGGGAAATTGGCTATTTTGGATAGGTATTAAACCAAATACACTATTTGATGTCAAGGTCGTTCCATGTTTGCCAAAATTTGATGGTAGTCCGGCTGTTTTAGCAATGCTTGTAATTGCTTTTTCAGGAAAGGTTACATGCGGAGCATATTGATATCCTTCTCTTTTTTCTGCAGGGTACCACACTTGAACCATTAACTGCCTAAGGTCTTTTGGGTTTGTGGTGTAAACCTCGCTTCTATTATTATCGGTCCAAAAATATACTTGTGTGCCTATCCCATATTTACCGCTTGGTGGATTGATTGGTTCAAGAGGAATAAGTATTGAACCTACAGCTGCGCACCCGAAAATAACATATAATGAAAATATTATTATTATTTTTAAACTATTCTTTTGGTATAACTTTGACACACTATAAATTACACTTTATCATTAAAATCAAAAAGTGCAAAAAAATAAGAGCAATATTGTAGTGGTTATTGGTGCTCAGTGGGGCGACGAAGGTAAAGGAAAGGTTACTGATTATTTTGCTGCACGCGCTGATTATATCATTCGATTTCAGGGCGGAAACAACGCTGGACACACAATCATTCTTGATGACAAGACAGTAAAACTTCATCTTATACCGTCGGGTGTTTTGCATAAAAACTGTAAACTTGTTATTGGTAGCGGTGTTGTTGTTGATCCTCGCGTTCTTATAAAAGAACTTACCATGCTACAAAAAGAAGGTTTATCTACAAATCTCATAATAAGCGATAGAGCCCACTTAATTATGCCATATCATGTTGACATAGACTATCATCTTACGAACTTTCAAAACGAGTTGGCTGCGGGTAGCACCAGGTCTGGTATTGCTCCAGTTTATGCAGACAAGCTTTATAGGCACGGCCTAAGGGTGTCTGACCTTTTAAATGAAGATTTGTTTAAAAGGCGCTTAAAAAAATCTTTTGCTTTTAATAAATCATTGGTTGAAAACGTATTTAATGAAAAATTTCAACACACTTTTGAGGACATCCTAGAAGAATTTCTTGGGTATGGAAAAGTGCTCTCTTCTTATATAGCCAATGTTACTGAAGAGCTGTCTGTCGCATTAAAAGATGACAAGCGATTAATGTTTGAGGGGGCGCAGGGCGCATGTCTTGATGTCGACCATGGACTTTATCCATACACAACAAGTAGCAACACTATAGCCGGACAGGTAGAGGCGGGTGGAGGTATTGGGCTTAATGGTTCAAAAAAAATTGTTGGCATTGCTAAAGCTTATTTAACATATGTTGGTAGAGGCCCTTTCCCGACAGAAATTACCGGCGATCTTGAAGATAAAATTCGTGATATAGGTCAAGAATATGGAACCACTACAGGTAGGGCAAGACGCGTTGGCTGGATTGACTTAGTCCAGCTGAAATATGCAAACCAGCTTAATAATTTTTCTGAAATTATTCTTACAAAAGTAGATGTTTTAAGTGGCCTTGAGAATATAAAACTCTGTGTAGGATATAAAATTAATAACAAACCTTATAGTGGGGTTCCTTCTGATATTGAAAGCTTTAGCAATATTGAACCTGTTTATGAGACTCTACCCGGTTGGCAATCTTTGCCTAGCAATATAGAGAGCTTAGACCAATGCCCCCAAGAACTAAAAAGCTTTATAAAAAAAATTGAAGCGTTTTCAGGTACCACCATATCTTTGGTTTCTTATGGACCTGACAGAAACCAAACCTTTAAAATATGATGAGCAAGCTTGCTAGTTGGGATACCATTGATTTTTCTTCTAGCAATGATATAGAAATAGCAAGTCAGCTCAAGTCTTTAAATATTCCTCTTAGCACAGATGAAGCAAAAAGAATTCAGTTTGATTTTTTACACAGACCTGCCACGCTCACGGAGTTGATACTTTTTTCGATTCAAGGTTCTGAGCATAGCTCATATAAAAGTAGCAAAAATCATATCAAACACTTTATCACGGATGGTCGCGATGTTATTTTGGGCGCAAAAGATGATGCGGGCGTTGTTTCTCTAGCTATTGACAACAAGGGTGAAAGATATGGGCTTGTTGTGAGCCATGAATCACACAACCACCCGAGCCAAATTGTTCCATATGAAGGTGCCGCTACTGGTATTGGAGGCAATGTAAGAGATGTTTGTTGTATGGGAGCAGAAGTAATGGCCCTTGGCGATAGTTTACGCTTTGGTGATGTCGATAGAAATAAAACTAAATGGATTCATGATGGCGTTGTTTCTGGTATTGCTGGATATGGAAACCCACTGGGAATACCAAATATATGCGGTGATGTATATTTTGATAAAGAATACAATGAAAACTGTCTTGTTACGGTTCTTACTGCGGGAATAGTAAAAGAAAAAAATGTTCTTCGTTCCAGATCTCCAAAAAAATCCAGCGGATATGATTTAATCTTGATTGGAAAACCAACTGACAACAGTGGGTTTGGTGGTGCCAGCTTTGCCTCGCTTGAGCTTGAGGAAGAAAAAAAACAACAAAACAAGGGTGCTGTTCAAGAACCTAACGCTTTTTTAGAAAGACATATTTTAAAAGCTACCTATTCTTTGTTTGAATACTTAGAAGAGGAAAATTTAATAGACAAAGTAGGATTTAAAGATTTGGGTGCGGGTGGGGTTGCTTGTGCAAGTATAGAACTGGCCGATGCCGCAAATTTGGGTGCAGAGGTTTGGGTAGACAAAATTCATACCAGTATGCCAGAACTGGAAAGTCATATTATTTTGTGCTCTGAAACTCAAGAGCGATTTATGTGGTCGTGTCCACCAAGTCTAACGCCTAAGATATTACATCATTATAATAAGAAGTTTGATTTTCCAAATGTATCTGTTGGGGCTAAGGCTAGTGTAGTTGGTAAAATTGTTAAAGAAAAACACTATACTGTTTTTTCTGGAAATAAAAAGCTGGTAGACGGCCCTATTAAAAAAATAAACGAGGGGTTTGTTTATGATAGACCTATGAAAAAAAAGGAGTCTATGCCTATTAACAATCCGCTTCCAGAAAATATAGACTTTGACGATATCTTACTAAAAATTTTAGGGCACGAAAACGTTGCTTCAAGAAAGCCAGTTTATGAGTGCTATGACAAAAACGTACAAGGGCGCGTGGTGCTAGAAAGGGGTCAATCAAATGCTGGTGTTGTAGCTCCATTTGATTCAGCAAAATTTCCAGAAGAAATAAAAGACAGTTGTTTTTCTGCCACTCTTGCCCACAACCCATCTCTTGGAAAAATCGATCCTTTTTTTGTTGCTCAATATGCTTTACTTGAGGCGTGTGCTCGTACCGTTTCGGTAGGGGCAACTCCGATAGCTATTACAGATTGCCTTTGTTTTGGAAACCCTGAAAAACCAGAACAAATGTGGCAATTTGCTCAAAGCTGCATTGCTATAAAAGAGTCGTGTAGCCAGTTACAATTTAGTGGTCTTAGCAACCTTCCAATTGTTGCGGGTAATGTAAGTTTTTACAATCAAAGCGGGGATATGGCAATTCCCTCTAGTCCAATGATTGGATGTTTTGGTAAGACAAAAAGAAAAGAATTGTTGAATAATAATTTTCAGCACGAATGCTCCGATTTATATATGGTTGGGGCACAACATTTTATGCTTGGAGGCAGCTTGATATGCAACATCTTAAACGTCAAAAATACCAATATTGGCAAGATAGATGTTTCTCAATACTGCCAAACCTTAAATACGATTCTTAAAGCAAATTCATTAGGATTGTTGGAGTCTTGTAGCTACTCTGGTTTAGGTGGTCTTTTAGCTTCTGTTGCAAAAATGTGTTTTAAAAATTCGATTGGGTGTACAATTAAATCTATGAAAAAAGATGCTCTTTTTAGTGAAAATCTATCAATTGTTGTTGAGGTTAAACGAGAAAACTCATCCTCTTTTCAGGATATGCTTGAAGATAAAAATGTTCCTTTTGACAAGATTGGAGAAACAAACAGCTCTAGCAAAATTATCTTTGACAACTATATTAATACAAATGTGCGTTCGACGAAAAAAGTTTGGAAGAACTCCTTAAGAGAAAGGCTTCAATAATGAAAAAGAAAATTACCTATAAAGATGCTGGCGTTGATATTGCAAAAGCCGATGATGTCATATCAATGTCAAAAGATAAGATTCAGGAAACCTTTAATGATAAAGTATTGTCTTCAATTGGTGGTTTTGGTTCTATGTTTTCCCTAAAAGATATTTTTGAGGGGTTTAATGATCCCGTTTTAGTACAAAGCATAGATGGAGTCGGAACAAAAATGTCCGTTGCCCAGAAGGCTGGTAACTTTTGTTACATTGGACATGACCTTGTTAATGCGTGTTGCAACGATGTTGCAGCAACGGGCGCTAAACCTCTTACGTTTCTCGATTACGTTGCGGGCAGCAACCTAGAAAAAGAGGTTGTTGCAGAAATAATTAAAAGCGTAGCTGTAGAGTGTAAAAAACATGGCGTTGCTCTTGTTGGCGGAGAAACAGCAGAAATGCCTGGAACTTATCATGCTAATGAATATGATTTAGTTGGTATAGCAACCGGCGTTATTGAAAGAGAAAAAATTATTGATGGCTCACGTGTTCGGGCTGGTGATATTGCTATAGGCGTTCATTCAAATGGGTTACATACTAACGGTTACTCGCTCGCGCGCAAACTAATTTTTGAATCTATGGGCCTTTCAACGGAAGATTATTTGCCTGGATATGATGTAAAGGTTGGTGGTTGCTTGTTAGCTCCCCACACAAACTATAGCACCCTTATACAAAACTTTGATCAAAACAATATTGATATAAAAAGCATTGCTCATATTACCGGCGGAGGGTTAACTGATAACGTTCCAAGGGTTTTGCCCAAAAACATCTCACTTAATTTAAATATTAATTCTTGGGGGAAAATTCCAATTTTTGAATTTTTAAATAACGCTTTAGATATTAATAAAGAAGACTTGTATCAAACCTTCAATATGGGTATTGGTTTAGTTGTTGTGGTCCGCCCAGATGAAAAAAGTCGGGTTATGGAATTGACAGGAAAAGGAAATTGCACAGAGATTGGTGTGGCCGTTGAAGATAAATCTAATACAGTTTTTTTAAATGAAAAATAATTCCATAGCGTATATTCAATTTCCTGGATCTAATACAGAAAACGAAACTATTAATACGCTAAAAAGATGCGGCCTGTCTCCTAGGTCTCACCTCTGGAACGACCCTCTCGATTTATTAGACAATGATTTGGGTTATGTTATTTTAGGTGGCTTTTCTTTTGAAGATCGCTCCCGTTCGGGTATAATTGCTTCGCTAGAACCGGTTGTAGAGAAACTTAAAACACAAGCTCTGTTAGGAAAACCAGTTCTTGGTATCTGTAATGGTGCTCAAATATTGGTTGAGTCTGGAATGGTCCCAGGAAACGACAGCTTTGATACCGTTCTTGCTCTAGCTGATAATAAGCGCGTAGTCAAAAACAACATTGTAGGAACAGGGTACTTCAACACTTGGTGCTTTATCAAACCAAACAAAGTTTCTAATTCAGCTTTCATTAAAAAGGATGGTGGTGTTTTACGCGTTCCTATTGCTCATGCGGAAGGACGGTTTATTATTGATAAAAATCTCCAAAAACTTGTTAATGAGAAAAATCTTATATCCTATAATTATTGTGATAAAAATGGAGAAATAAAAAAAGATTTTCCGATAAACCCAAACAGCTCATTTGGTAGCGCAGCCGCAATTAGCAACGCCGCGGGCAACGTTATGGCCATGATGCCCCATCCAGAAAGGTGTCTTTCCGGTGAGGCAGATGACATATTTGAAGGCATGAAAAAATATGCACAGTCTAGTGGTACGTTTAGCTACCAAGCTCTAAAATATGACGCACAAAAAATTAGAATTAAAAAATTTAACACAAACAAGGAGGCGGAAGTTTTGGTTTCTACAATAATTGCGGACAACGAAGCTCTGTCCGTTGAAAAGTGTATAAACATGCTTGGTTTTGACGTAAAAATTAAGAAATATGTCCATTACGAAATAGCAACAAAAGGTGACTTTAACCTTGATTCTGTTTTGGATACCGATGTGCTTTTTAATCCTAGTAAAGAATATGTCGCGGACATAAAAAGGGGCAAAAAAAACTTCACCTTTCTCGTAAGAAATCGTGACGATATTCATGGAAAAAGCATTTTACAAACACTCCAAAAGCGCTTTGACATTAAAAACATAGAAACTGTCAAAAGGGGTGTTGTTTGGGAAATTGATATTAATTCAGATTCTCCTAAAAAAGACGTGGATTTAATTCTAAATAGTCATATTTTTTCAAACCCCGTTTCACAGGTATGTCATGAATATTGACAAAAAATATTATCAGGAAATTAACGATAACCTGACTAATACAATTCAGGATACCACCATTGACGCCCCAAATAAAAAAGTTGGCAAGGTGCGGGATGCATATTTTTTAGATAAGAAGGTGGCAATGATTTCAACAGACAGACAAAGCGCTTTTGATCGTGTTTTGGCTGCTATTCCTTACAAGGGTGCTGTGCTTAATTCTGTTAGTGCTTGGTGGTTTAAGAAAACTGAACATCTTTTTCCAAACCATTTAATCTCAACTCCCGATCCAAATGTTTCTATTGTAGAAAAATGTGAGGTATTTCAGGTTGAGTTTGTTGTTAGGGGATATATCACAGGAACAACCGACACCTCTTTGTGGACAGTCTACAACAAAGGTGATCGTGAATATTGTGGAAACGTGCTTCCTGAAGGATTGGTAAAAAATGATAGGCTGGATATTCCAATGCTTACCCCAACGACTAAAGACAAAATTCATGACAGGCCAGTTTCTAGGGAAGAAATCATTGAGCTGGGCTTGATGACAGCAAAAGACTATGATTACGCGGCCAAGATGAGCTTAGACCTTTTTGCTTTTGGGCAAAAAATAGCTAAAGAAAATGGGTTAATTTTAGTTGATACAAAGTATGAAATTGGCCGAGGAGAAGATGGCACAATTAAATTTGTTGATGAAATTCATACACCCGATTCAAGTAGGTTCTGGATTCGTGACTCATATAAAGAAAGAATAGCCGGTGGACAGGAACCAGAAAATATTGACAAAGAGTTTTTGCGTCTTTGGTTTGCTAAAAACTGTGATCCATATAATGACGACATTCTTCCTGCGGCCCCTAACGAACTTGTGGCTGAACTTTCTGCAAGATATATACTATTATACGAATTGATTACTGGCGAAAAGTTTATTTTCCCAGACCTTAATAACATAAACCAACGAATTACAGAAAACATAAAGGAACTGCTATGAAAGCAATTATAATAATGGGGTCAACCTCTGATCAAAACCATGCAGATAAAATTACAACCGTTTTGGACGATTTAGGCGTCGGTTACGACGTGCACGCCGCATCTGCGCATAAAAATCCAGAGAAGGTTTTAGAAATTATCAGATCCGTAAAAAAAGAGGACCCCGTTGTCTTTGTTACTATTGCAGGCAGATCAAATGCGCTATCAGGCTTTGTTGCTGCAAACTGCAATAAGCCAACCCTTGGTTGTCCGCCCTTCAAGGATAAGGTTGATATGAGCATTAATATTCATTCAACGTTACAAATGCCAAGCAAAACTCCCGTTCTTACCATTCTTGACCCAGGTAACTGTGCTCGTGCTGTTCACAGAATTCTAAACCTCGGTTCAATGTGAGTAGTATTTCCCCAATTGACGGGAGATACAAAAAAACTGTTTCTGAATTAGACGCGTTTTTTTCTGAACAGGCATTAATGCGCTATAGAGTTTTGGTTGAGATTAAATACCTTATTGCGCTCTTAAATCACAAGTCTTTTCAGGCTGTTAAGCCGCTAAGAAAAAAGGATCTTATTTTTTTATGTGGTCTTTATGAGGGTTTTTCTCCTAGAGATTTTAACCAAATAAAGCGTATTGAATCAAAAACAAAACATGATGTAAATGCTGTTGTTGAATTTATATCTCAGAAATTAACATCCATCGGAAGACTAGACCTGTGCCCTTTGGTACATTTTGGTCTCACCTCCGAAGATATAAATAATATTTCATATTCTTTAATGATAAAGGATGCTACAAAGAAAATCATGCTTCCCAACATTAAAGTTGTTGTGAAAGCGCTAAAAAGGCTTGCAAAAAAAACATCCGGCATGGCTCTTCTTTCTTTAACCCATGGACAGCCCGCAACAACAACAACGCTTGGCAAAGAACTTGCTGTGTTTATTTCTAGAAGCGAAAAACAAATAGTACATATACAAAAAGTTTCTTTTTTGGCAAAGCTTTCTGGTGCTACGGGGACATATGCAGCACACTCTATCGCCTTTCCAAAGTTTTCCTGGAGTGCTTTTTCTAAAAAATTTATTAAAAGCTTGGGTTTAGAACAAAACCCTATAACGACGCAGGTTGAGCCCGGCGACTCTTTAGCTGAGCTTTTTCACAGCTATGTAAGGCTTAATAATGTTCTGATGGATTTTTCTGTTGATATGTGGCTTTATATAAGCAGAAATATTTTTCTTCAAAAAAATAATGTGGGTGAGGTTGGCTCAAGCACTATGCCGCATAAAATTAATCCTATATTTTTTGAAAATGCGGAGGGTAATCTTGATGTTGCCAACAATAACTTTACTTTTCTTGCATCAAGAATTACCAAATCGCGCATGCAAAGAGACCTAAGCGGTAGCACTGTTTTTAGAAACATTGGGGTTGGTTTTGCTCATTCTCTTATATCCTATAAAAATCTAGTTAATGGTATTTCTCGACTAGATCCAAACAAAAAAAGGGCGGAAGAAGAGTTGGAAAAAAATTGGAGTATACTTGCTGAAGCCGTCCAAACTGTTCTTAGAAAATCTGGGGACGCCTCCGCTTACATTAGAATTAAAAAGCTTACCCGCGGAAGGCCTTTAAATCAAAAAACCTATATAAAGATGGTTAATGAGCTTGACCTTGATAAAAAAGAAAAAGCTCTTCTTTTATCGTTGACGCCCTCTTCATATCTTGGTGAGGTTGCCAAAATTTTAGAGGACCTATAAAATGTGTGGTATCGTTGGTCTTTATCATCCTAAAGAAAATGTAGCTGGGGAAATTTATGATGCCCTAATTCAGGTTCAGCACCGCGGACAAGACGCTGCCGGTATAGCTACCTGGGATAGTAAAAAACTTTCTATGCATAAAGAGTTGGGAGTTGTAACTGAGGTTTTTAAAACCCCCGATTCTTTAAAACTTGATGGTAATATTGGAATCGGCCATGTGCGCTATCCAACAGCAGGTTGTTCAGATGTTTCAGAAGCTCAACCCTTTTATTCTGCTAATCCCGTCACGGTTGCTTTGGCTCATAACGGGACCCTTACAAACAGCGAAAGCATGAAGAATTTTTTACTAGAAACTCACTTTTGTCAGTTTAACACGGGCTCCGACTCTGAAATCTTACTAAATCTTTTTGCTTTTGAACTTTCCCAAACAAACTTTGATACCCTTTCTAATGAACATGTTTTTAGGGCGCTCAAAAAAGTATATGCGCGCTGTGAAGGGGGTTTCGCTGTAACTATGCTTGTGGGCGGCGTTGGTCTTGTTGCCTTTAGAGACTCGAACGGAATACGTCCTCTGGTTTTGGGCAAAAACGATGAAGGCTCTCGTATGGTGGCCTCTGAAAGCTCTGCGTTAAGCGCTCTGGGTTATAATTTTGAAAGAGATGTTTCTCCCGGTGAGGCTATTATTATATCAGAAGCTGGCTCTTTAGACTTTTCTGTTTGTTCATCGAGCGTCAGTCATTCACCTTGCTTGTTTGAATTTGTATATTTTTCTAGGCCTGATTCCGTTATAGA